>Ga0163154_10000084_pt1 | contig 126239 bp, 110 predicted proteins | sample OliLakLV19MP9P1_FD_148649 | JGI IMG/M metagenome (GOLD analysis project Ga0163154, IMG submission 148649) | Freshwater microbial mat bacterial communities from Lake Vanda, McMurdo Dry Valleys, Antarctica - Oligotrophic Lake LV.19.MP9.P1 | ecosystem: Environmental > Aquatic > Freshwater > Lake... | reverse complement strand
GCACACGGGAACGGAGTCGAAACTGCCGCTGCCGTCGTCGGAATTACAGTCGGTACCTGTAGAATAAATGGGGCTGTTGTGCGCGTCGGCGTCACCGTCGCGCTCGCTGTACTTGTCGCAGTTTCAGTTGTGGTCGGCGTCACACTCGATTCAGGTGTAGCCGTCGCTGTCTCAGTCGGCACGGGCGAAAAAGTTGCTGTTGGCGTCGGCGTACTGGTCGGTGTTGAGGTGGGGGTCGGCGTTGCTCCAACCCCGAATGTGGAAAAAATTTGCGGGCTAAACCCGATAATCGCCACGATGAGTACCAAAGTGACCACCAGCGCCGCGATGCTGGTCGACCGCTCGCGTCTTTCGCGTCGCGATCCGGGATTTTCGCGACTTACGCTGGGGGGTGCAGCTCCATCAAGGGGCGCCACATATGGCGTCATATTCGGTGAACCGGGCAGCCGATCCGGTTGAGCAGGCGTTGTCGAGCCTTCAACTTTGGTTTTCCACTTATTCAGCCCATCGATCAAGGTCTGAATCGACATATCGAAGTAATTATCGTCCAACAGTTCCAGCGAATTGCGCGTCGCCAATTTCTCTAAATCTTGCGGCAGTTGTTCTTGTGATGGATGCTGCGCCCCGTCCACGCGGACTGGCACAACCCGCACCCCTTCGCGACTGAGGGCAGTAGCAACTTCTTTGCGAACATGATCGCCCGCATTGTACAACCGCAAGTTGCCGTGCTTATCGACAATATCGAGCCATTTCGCACCGATTACGACGATGAAAATATCCGTCGATTTCAGCCGGTTGTCGATAAACTCGACAAAATCTTCACCCGCAGGAATTTTATAGTCGATGAAAACACTGTCCGCTCCAAAAGCATTCTCAAGGCGTTCAGCGATCAGACGTGATATATGCTGCGTATCCGCACGACGATAACAGATGAAAATGTCCATCACGCCCGCCTTAAATGGATAAATGAGGCTCAGATTCTATTCGAGTATAGCGCTAATAGGGGGTATCGCAATGCGTTCAGAGGCTAAAAATCAAAACGCCTCGCATTTGCGAGGCGTTTCGGGCTTGGAGACCAAACCAATTAGAGCGTGTTGACGATGTTCGAGAAGATGTTACCGATCGCCGGGCCGAGCAGCGCCAAGATGACGATGACGACGACAGCGACGAGGACGAGGATCAACGCATATTCGACGAGACCTTGACCTTCTTCACGGGGCATATAAATCATGATGACTTCTCCACAAATGAACACGCTTTACAAAGGGTAGATATCAATCTACCACCATCAGAATAACATAGATTTATGCCGACACAACATCTAAAGCGTAAAGATTTTGTGAAAAATTCTTCATTATTGGTAGTTAATCGCTTTGCGAACGCTTTTCTTGCGGAATATTTCGCAAATGGGTCGCCAACGCCGTCAACATGTCCGATAAAGTCGGCGCTATCGTTTGCCACTGTGCGATCAGATGTTGATCGTTCAGGTTCGTGGCGAAGATGCCTAACAGCGTATGCGGCGACGCTTGACGCAGCAAAAACGCATACTCCTGCGCCGCATGATAACGCACGGTCTCTACAATCGTTTTGGCGCTGACAGCGCGCTTATCGACCGTCAGTATCACCGTCGTTAAATCGAGCAGCTCACGCGCCGCCGCCGCCTCGATTTGATCGACCAGTACCAGTGTTTCGCGCCGCCACGCATCTAGTTTGGGGTAATGCGCTGCGATTTGTGCATCGGCGGACGGAATTTTCTCGCCGCGTACTGTCATACGAACCGCCGTGACAAACGCGCGCAGCACGCGACCGATGTTCATTTATTTGCGCCCCCGCTTGATCGGGTGTCCAATTTCGCGGCTGGCACGTTGACTCAGTTTGCGCCGTGTGAACTCGAAGCCCGCTAACGCGACAATGCCGATTTGCACGACCAATGCAACGCCGATCCACATCGATGTATTGCTGCGCGGCGCAACCGCCGATGACGCTGCGATTGGGGCACTCGTGATCGGCGTACTGACCGCTGCAATCGCCAGCGCGCCCGGCGTATTCGTCGGCGTGCTTTCCAATATTGGCGATACCGTAGGCATGACAGGCAGTTCGCTCACCCGCATCGTCGCCAACATCGATTCAGAGATATCACCCGCGCCGCCCACCGTCGCCACCGCCAGAACATTCGCCGTCGGGATCATCGCTGTCACGGTTGCCGCCACAAACGGCGTGATCGTCGCTGGCAATCCCGTTGCAGTCGGGATTGGTGTCTCGGTTGGACCGCCGGGAGTCGGTGTATACGTCCCTGATTGCGACGGCACCAGGAAAATTTCACCCGGCAGCAGCACGCGCGGGTCACTCATACTGTTCAGGTTCATCATGCCGGGAATATCATCCCACGTGTAGCCGTAGATCAAGGCGATGTCGCCCAACGTATCCCCTGTTGCGATCAAATGCTGAATATTGCCCGCCGCGTCGATGCCAATCGCATAAATCCGCTGCGGTTCGGCGCGCTGACTGCTTGATCCGCCGCCGCTGCTGGCTGCTGCTGCCGCTGGATAGCTGCCACCCGGATTGCCAAACACCAGCACGTACCCCCGCCCCCATCCACCGCCGGCGATACCGATGCCGACCTCACTGTAGTTCGGGCTGGTCAACCCCGCATAATGGATTGCCGAATTGATCCAGAAACTCCATGCCACGCCCGCGTTTGCGTTCGTGCCGCCGTAGATATTCTCGCTCACCATCGCCGACGAATAACCAGCGTTCATCGCGCGCGAACGCGGATTTGAACCATCAGGACGCGCGTGCGCAATCGTCCCCGCATCGACCATCCACTGCGCCTGTGATTGCGCCGCGGCGCTCAACGCACCATTGAGTGCATAACCCGCGCGCCCGACTGACGACCGCAGCGCATTGATGCGACCGATCAAGTCGGAGACTTCATCCTGTGCCGCAACCGACGGCACACACAGCGCCATCACCAGCGCGTACACCACCCACAGACCAAAACGACGATTCTTCAATCGATTGTTAGCACTCATCTTTTTTCACAAGCACTCGCATTATACCAAACCCGCGCTTATAGGGTGGGGCAGGTCTTGAGCCGTCTGTCACCTGTGCCTGATAATCCGTAGGAATGCAACCTCAGACACACCCCTTTTTATCGCCACAATCGCTAACCATCCTCAATCGTAGGGCAATCGCCTAGTTCACGTTAGGCGTAAGAGGGTAAAGGGCATGAGAAATCATGCCTTTTTTGATTCGCTGTTCTGCGGCGCGCGGCGCGCATTATAATGTGAGCGTTCAACGCGACGAGGGGGATGAGCGATGACGGACAATCAATCAGAATGGGTGAGTTTACGCCAGGCGGCGGATTTGCTGGGTGTGCACCCAGCGACGGTACGCAACTGGGCTGATGAAGGCGTGATCAAGTCGCGCCGGACAGCGGGCGGGCATCGACGGTTTCGCAAGGGCGACCTGCTGCAATATGCCGAAAAACAGGGCGCACTGGAACCGATTGAAGTGCAGGTGATCATTCAGAATGCGCTCGGTCAAACGCGGATGCAGGTCGGTGGCGGCACGTTGGCGGATCAAGCGTGGTATTCGTCGATGCGCGAAAGCACCCGCGAGACATTGCGCTCGAAAGGGCGATCCGTATTAGAAGCCCTGCGCGAGTATTTGGGACAGGGTGCGCCGGACGAACGGCTGACCAACGCCATCCGGCTTGGACAGGAATACGCGGCGCTGTTGGACGAGGACGGGTTGACGCTGCCGCAAGCGGTGCGCGGCTTTTTGTATTTCAGCGATTTTGTCAGCAATGCAGTGCTGACGTGGTCAGAGATCACGCCGCCGCACAGCGCCAACGAATGGGCGACGCTGCTGCGACAGGTCAATACCTTTATCAACGCGATGCTGCTGTCGATCATCGAATTTTATGAAGTGGACTAACCGATGAGCCCTGCGCCCGAATGGGTCGCGTTAAGCGTGGTCGATCAATTGGGTGGTGTGCGTTTTCGCGCGCTGCTCGATTATTTTGGCGGCGATATCGATGCGATTTTGCGCGCCGATGTGGCAACGCTCAAGCGCGTACACGGCATTGGGGCGGTGCTGGCAGAATCGATTCAGCGCATCGATCTTGCCAAAACGCGCGCTGATCTCGCGGCATGGTACACACAAGATGTCAGCGTCTTAACATGGAATGATGCCGCGTATCCATCACGGCTCAAACTGATCCACGACGCACCACCGACATTGTTCATGGTCGGCACGATGCGCCTTATCGATCTCGATCAACGACGGCACGCGGCAATTGTTGGCACACGTCAGCCGACGCCACAGTCATCCGAGATGGCGCAAACGCTGGCGTTTCAATTAGCGGCGGCGGGCTGGGTGATCGTGAGCGGGCTGGCGTTGGGAATCGACGCGGCGGCGCATATCGGCACACTGGCGACGCCGGATGGGGTGACGATGGCGGTGTTGGGCGGCGGGGTGCTCAATATTTATCCGCCTGCCAACCGCAGGCTGGCGCAGGCGGTACGCAATCGCGGCGCGCTGATTTCGGAGAACGCACCGACAGCAAGCCCGAAGCCGCCGTATCTGGTCGCACGCAACCGCTTATTAAGCGGCATGTCCGATGCGGTGATCGTCATAGAAACCAGCCTATCCGGTGGGGCGATGCACGCGGGGCGGCGTGCGTTGGAACAGGGGCGGCAGTTATACGTGATGGAGAACGGCGCGAGTGGCAATTTGGCGCTGTTGGATGAAGGGGCACAGTCGCTCGACGCGCTTTTCAGCTAAGCATTAATCCGCCCACGTCAGCATCAGCTTCAAGTTCAAAAAGTCCGCGAAACGCTGCGCGGCGTCATTGACTAGTATTTGCTCTTCATCGGTGAACGAGGTAAATCGTTTGAGGGTGATGACGACGACTGAGCGCCCTTTGAGGTCTCGCCGCCACAAGCCGACCACGCGCCCCGCGATCACGATCGTCGAGGTGAACATCTCACCGAATCGCATCCAATAATCAGCGTAAGCCGGGTCGAGCGATGCACGCCGATCCCGATACGCGAGTAAATATTCATCGTAAACAGGCAGCAAATACGCCCGACGCGGTGGTGAGTCTGGAACGACTTGCGCGGGATTCCACCAGTAAGTTTTCTCGTCGCTGTCGGTGTGTTCAAGCTGAGACTTGTTCATTTCGATGCCCAAGGTACAGTCGGCAATCGTCAAGCCTGACCAGCCCGCATAATCATGAACGGTGGCAGGACCATGACTGGTGAAATAGCGCAGGGTCAAGGTCGCCAACGCCTGATCGCGGCTGATCGGTGTACCCTGTGGCGCGCGTGTTTCGAGCAGTGCATAAGTGAAGTGTTTGCCGTGCCGCGCACCGCTGCACACAACGGCGTCGAGTTCGGCGCGCATGACGATGTAACTGAGGCGCATTCCATCGGCGCTGATGCCGTTTAGCTTGAGCGCCGCGCCTAGTGCTTCGCGGGTGAGCTGAACGCCACCTTGTAACGCGGCTTCGATCACTGCATTGGCGCGCGCAAATAACGCATCGTCAAGTTCGAACTTACGATACATCGTCCCGTTGATTGCATCGACACGTGGGGCGGTTAGTGCCAGCATCCATCGAATATCGGTGGCGGCGACAAAATGCCATGTCGGGCGCAAAAGATGGGTGCGGATAATCGAGCCGTCGGTCATCGCGGCTTCGATGGCGTCGTCGGTCAAACCGTGCGAACGCAGTGCCAGCGACCATTTGGTCACGGCGTATTCCTGTGCCTGTACTGCGCCGAGATGAGCGACGATGTCGGCAGGCGTATGATAAAGCGGTTGTTCAAGTTGATGGCTGTAAAGGCGATGGATAGCAATCGTCGGCATGGCGAACTGCTCCTTGACGCATGATGCAGACGGGGTGCACGTAAAAAGAGACCGCCGCTTGTAGAGACAAGCGACGGTCAATTCAAAGCGGTCTTCATAGGGGAGTGAACCTGAAGGAACACTCACCGAAGGTGCGGGGACCTTAAAGGAGGTTCACCCCCATAAGACTGCGACTACCCACAAATCACCTCCTCTTTGGTTATGTAGACGATAAAAAGAAGTGTAGCACGCTTTTCTGATGGGTCAATAGGGTTCAGATGAGAATCGGTTTATACCGGTCGTCGTTGGCTCGGATAATAGCGATACCACCTCTCGGTCGACGTGATGTGCCCTGTGTACACCGCGGCGAGGATGCGACCGAGTATATGCCAATAAATACGGTCAATCATGTTACAATCTCCTGCAATTAGCTTGAACTGAAGCGGTTCGAATGTGTGAACAGTTCACGCTGATGTCGTCGCATTTTTCGTGTAGCAAACCTGTGTAACGTATATTTTGACTCATCCATGATTGATTCTTCTAAACAGCAGCGTGTGCTTGTGAGCGTTTTTATGCTGGCGCTGTTCGCTCGCATCGCCTACGCGCTTGTCATCTATACGCCCGATTTTCTATCGTATGAAAGCGGCGATTACATCCTGTATCGCATCGGTGCGGAACATATCGCGCAGTACGGTGATTTTAGCAACAGCCTGTTTTTGGTGCGCCCGCCCTTGTTTTCGTTATGGATCGGGCTGTTGGGGGCTCAAAGCGCGTTGGTATTGATCGCCAACATTGTGTTCGGTGCGTTGATCGCGCCGTTGGGCATGATCTTCGCGCGCCACTTGGTGACAGATCGACGCGTGATTATGGGTGTCGGCGTGCTGCTCGCGCTCGACCCGACAGGCGTGCAGTTTACGGCATTTTTAGGCCCCGAACCGCTGGCGAATCTGCTGCTGCTCATCGGCATCATCGCCTTATTGCGCGCGATGACAACAAACAGCGTGTCATGGAGCGCGGTGGCGGGACTGGCGTTGATGGCATCGGCATATACGCGCCCATCGACGTATCTGTTCTGGATACCGCTCGTGATCTGGTGGGTTATCAGCCGCCGCCAATGGCGAGCCATATTGGTTTTCGCCGTGTTGAGCGTGATCGGCGTCGCGGCATGGACGGCGCACAATGCGCGCGTGTTTAATACGCCAAGTTTTTCGACGGTCGCGCCGTATACGATGGTGTATTACCACGCCGCATCGGTCGAACGAATCGCGACTGAACAACCGATTGAGGACGTATATGTATCGATCAATCGGCGTGTCGTTGAATATGCCGGATTGCAAATCGATGTCATCGACGAAGGCACACGGCACGGCTTTCTCGCCGCGACGCCCGATGTACAAGCAGCACTTAACCGCGTCGCAATCGAGATTTTCATGGCGAATCCCTTGATTACGCTGGCAACATTTCCGATCGGTTTCGCGCGTATGTACGGGTTGTTTCCTGATAGGGTGACGCCGATCAGCGCCGCACTGATCGTTTTCAACGCGCTGTTCACGCTCATGGCGGTGATCGGCGCGGGACTGGCGCTTCAGCAGCGCGCATGGCGTTTGTTCTGGGCGACAGTTTTACCCATCGCCTATTACACCGCCGGGACATTAATCGTCAAAAGCGCGGGCATGGATACGCGAGAACGATCCATGCTCGAACCGATGTTGGCGCTTTTGTGCGTGCTGACAGTCGTCACGTTGGTTGACCGTTTTAGGCGTTCATCCCTAACACGCGAATGATCTGCTCGGTGTGGTTAACATCGTGCAGGGCAGCGTTGAGCCAGATTTCCAAGACTGATGTCATGCCAGACGTTGGGTGAACACCCGTTCTGTTCCAGTCATCGGGGCTGAGCGCGCTGACACGGGCGATGTGTTCTTGACGACGCGTATTCCATTCTGCAAATACCGCCACGAAATCCTTATCTTCATATTTGTTTTCGACGGCAAGCTGATCCGGATTATAGGCTGCGAATGCCGGGTTTTGCTCGTTCAAAACGGCGGTCATGCGCTGCCCAAAAATTTCTTCGTAGTCGTTCAAATGGGCGATGATTTGCAGCACGTTCCAACCATCGACTCCATCGCGGGTGGCGGTCGCACGCGTTTGATCGACTCCATTCAGAATCGCGGCGAGAATCGTCGGCGTTTTTTTCAAATACATAATCGCACGTTCGGGTGTAAAGACGGGCATATGAAAATCCTCTCTTTTTCTGATGCGCTTTTTATCGTCTGATGATAACGTTTAAGTTGATCACAACCAAAACGATGGTAATCGATAAGGGCGACCCACCGGGTCGCACCGACGTTGATGGGGGCAATACGAACACATGGCATTCAACTTAGATCGTTATACCAATAAAGCACAAGACGCGATCCTCAAAGCGCAGACGACCGCAAACGAATATGGTCATACGGCGATTGAGCCGATTCATGTGCTGACCGCGTTAATCGGGCAAAAAGATGGTGTTGTGCCAGAAGTGATCGCCAAGATCGGCGCGCGTCCGGCGCAGGTGCTGACTGAATTGGATACCATGCTGAAAAATCGTCCGCGCAGTTTTGGCAGCAATGCCAAAGCCAATCTGAGCCGTTCATCGGTCGAGGCGTTGACGCGCGCTGAAACCGAAGCTGAGACGATGACGGACGAATATGTCAGCACCGAGCATATGTTGATCGCACTGGCGGATACGCGTACGCGCGAGACGAGCGAATTTCTCGCAAAACATGGGGTAACGCGCGACGCGATTTTGACCGCACTCACATCGATTCGGGGCGGTCAGCGCGTGACCAGTCAAGACCCAGAGGGCACGTTCAAGAGTTTGGAGAAATATGGACGCGACCTGACCGCCGCCGCGCGGCGTGGCAAGCTTGACCCTGTAATCGGGCGCGACGAAGAAGTGCGCCGTGTGATTCAGGTGATCAGCCGCCGCACCAAAAACAACCCGGTCTTGATCGGTGAAGCGGGCGTCGGCAAGACAGCGATTGTCGAAGGGTTGGCGCAGCGCATTGTCAACGGTGATGTGCCGGAAGGCTTGCGCGATAAACAGGTGATCTCGCTCGATATGGGGTCGCTGCTGGCGGGCGCGAAATTTCGCGGTGAATTTGAAGAGCGTCTGAAAGCCGTGCTCAAAGAAGTCGTTGATAGCAACGGGCGCGTGATTTTGTTTTTGGACGAACTGCATACGATCGTCGGTGCGGGCGCGGCAGAAGGTGCGGTCGATGCGAGCAATATGCTCAAGCCGATGCTGGCACGCGGCGAACTGCGCTGTATCGGCGCGACCACGCTGGATGAATATCGCAAGTACATCGAAAAAGACGCGGCGTTGGAGCGGCGTTTTCAACCAGTGTTGGTCGAAGAACCAAGCGTCGAAGATACGATCAGTATTCTGCGCGGCTTGAAAGAACGCTACGAAGTGCATCATGGGGTACGCATTCAGGACAGCGCTGTGATCGCGGCGGCGACGTTGAGCGACCGCTATCTGCCGGATCGACGGCTGCCGGATAAAGCCATCGACCTGATCGACGAATCGGCGGCGCGCTTGAAGATGGAGATCGACAGCAAACCTGCCGTACTGGAAAACGTCGAACGCCAGATCATGCAGTTGGAGATCGAACGCGAGGCGTTGAGAAAAGAACGTGACCGCGCGTCGCTCGAACGGTTGGATACGCTCGAACATGAACTGGCACAGCTCAATGAAGAACTCGGCGGTATGACTCTGCGGTGGCGGCGTGAAAAAGACGCTATCGAGGCGATCCGCACCATCAAAGCACAAATCGATGACAAGCGCATCAAACTTGATCAGGCTGAACGACGCGCGGATTTAGAAGGTGCGGCGCGGCTGCGTTATGGCGAACTGCCCGAATTGGAACGCGCGCTCCAAGCCAGCGAAATCACCGTGCAGGAAATTCAGCGCGAAGGGGCGATGCTGCGCGAAGAAGTGGACGCCGATAGCATCGCCGACGTTGTCTCGCGTTGGACGGGCGTGCCGGTCTCGCGGCTGCTCGAAGGCGAAGTTGAGAAATTACTGCGCATGGAAGATCGGCTGCATGAGCGCGTGATCGGTCAGGAAGATGCGGTGGGCGCGGTCAGCGCTGCGGTTCGTCGCAGCCGCGCGGGGTTGCAAGACCCCAATCGTCCTGTCGGGGTATTCCTGTTTTTGGGTCCGACGGGCGTCGGCAAAACGGAACTGGCGCGATCATTGGCGGACTTTTTGTTCGACGACGACAATGCCATGATCCGCATCGACATGAGCGAGTTCAGCGAACGCCACACGGTCGCTCGCTTGATCGGTGCGCCGCCCGGCTATGTCGGCTATGACGAAGGCGGTCAACTGACCGAAGCGGTGCGCCGCCGCCCGTACTGCGTGGTGCTGCTCGACGAGATCGAAAAGGCGCATGTTGATGTGTTCAATATCTTCTTACAGGTGTTCGATGATGGACGCCTGACGGATGGTCAGGGGCGCACGGTCGATTTTACCAACACGATTATCATTATGACGAGCAACATCGGCAGCCAGCACATCAAGAGCATGGGAGCGGGGGCGGATATCAAGGCGGTGCGCGAGGCGGTGATCGATGAACTGGATAACTATCTGCGACCAGAGTTTTTGAATCGGCTCGATGACATCATCATCTTCCAAAACCTGACGCGCGACGACATCATGCGGATTGTCAGCGTGCAGATGAAGCGGCTGGAAAAACTGTTGGCGGCACGTCGTTTGACGCTGCAACTGACTGCCGATGCCAAGCTGTATCTGGCGGAAAAGGGCTATGACCCGGTGTACGGTGCGCGCCCCCTCAAGCGCGCGATCCAGCGTGAACTGGGTGATGCGCTGGCAGTGCGGCTGCTGGCGGGTGAAATCGTCGATGGCGATGTGATCGTCGCGGATGTCAACGCCGAAGGCAATGGGTTGACGTTCACGACCGTCGTGCAAGACGAGATGGTTTAGTCGGGATAGCGATGGGCGACGTGGCGGGTCACACCTACGTATCAATGCTGCCCGCTTCTGGATATTGCGGATCGACTCATTAAGGCGATGTTAAATCGACGGCGGCACGCGATCTCCACACTTTTATCCCAAATCGAGCCAGGTTCGTTTGGGATAAAAACCGACTCCCCTGCCGCATCATTTGCGAGTGGTTTCAGATCAGTTTGAGCGAGTCATGATCATTGTGGATCGATCAAGGAACGATCAAGATAGCCCCCTGCCCTAGTGGTGATCTTGATCGTTTTATCCCAAATTTGGGATATAGCGTTTGGGAATTGATCTGATCGATCTGGATCAATGTGTATCGAATCGTAGGGGTTAAATTCCATTAAACAAATCGCTGACTTTCACCAAAAAACCAGGTAACAAGTTGGTCGTTAGCAGTTTATCCCCACCGAAAAAATCGCGGTTAGGATAATCTTGGTCGGACACAAAAACCCGGCGTGGCTGGTAGCTGGCTGAATATGGCGGAATCCGTACAACGCATCCTCAAGCGGCGAGCGCTGGATGGGCACTACCCTCAGGCTGTGGCGACGATCATCGACTGGTTGGAAGCCACCGTCCGCGGTTGGAATATCTGCCCGACCCCGTTCATCTGGAGTGGCAAACGCTCCCAGCGGCGGCGGTCAGCACGGCAACGCCGTCTGCATCGGCTGGGTAGTTCTGGCGCTTGCACAAGACACCCGGTGGCGAGGCGCTTAAATAATGGCGCTGCTCATGCCACTTGACCCACTAGAATGAAATCAGTATATGTAGCCTATTGCCACCCATACTGAAGAATGGCTGTTTAGTGTTTGCCGTTCGTGGAAAAATAGGGCTTGAGGAACTGTCCGGTGAAGCTTTCTGGCACACAAGCGACCTGTTCGGGTGTGCCTGTGGCGATCACCTGCCCGCCGCCGTCGCCGCCTTCGGGTCCCATATCGATCAACCAATCAGACACTTTGATGATATCGAGGTTATGTTCGATGACCAGCACCGTATTGCCTTGATCGACCAGGGTTTGCAGCACAGCGATCAAACGCTTGACATCCGCCGCGTGCAGCCCAGTTGAAGGTTCATCCAAAATGTACAACGTCTGACCGGTGGCACGGCGCGAAAGTTCCTTGCTTAATTTAATGCGCTGTGCTTCACCGCCACTCAATGTGTTCGCAGGCTGTCCGATGCGGATATAACTCAAGCCGACTTCATTGAGCGTTTTCAGTTTCGTATTGATCGATGGGATGTTGGTGAAGAACGCTAAGCCTTCGCTGATGGTCATATTGAGGACTTCTGCGATGCTCTTGCCCTTGTACTTGACTTGCAGCGTTTCGCGGTTGTAACGCGCACCGTGACAGACATCACACGGCACATAGACATCGGGCAAGAATTGCATTTCGATTTGCAGCACGCCTTGACCTTCGCATTTTTCGCAGCGCCCGCCCTTCACATTGAAGCTGTAGCGTCCTGCTGTGTACCCACGCATTTTGCTTTCGGGCAGTTCTGAGAACAACGTACGGATGGCATCGAACATCTTGGTATACGTGCCGGGATTGCTGCGTGGGGTGCGTCCAATCGGGCTTTGATCGATATTGATGACCTTATCGATATTTTCAATGCCTTCAATGATCGCGTGCCGTCCAGCGCGTTCACGGGCGCCGTTGACGACTTGTGCAAGACGTTTGTAAAGGACATCGATCATCAACGACGATTTGCCGCTTCCACTCACCCCTGTGATGCACACCAGTTTGCCAAGCGGAAAATCGACATCGACATTGCGTAAATTGTTCTCGCGCGCGCCGCGCACAGTGATCATTTTACCGTTGCCCGCTCGACGATGATCGGGTATTTCGATCCGCAAACGCCCGCTCAAATATGCGCCCGTCAAACTTTCTTCAACCAGCATCACTTCTTCTGGCGTGCCAGCGGCGATGACATATCCGCCGTGTTCGCCAGCGCCAGGACCCAGGTCGATCAGATAATCAGCGGTACGCATGGTCTCTTCGTCGTGTTCGACAACCAACACGGTATTGCCCAGATCGCGCAGATCCATCAGGGTACGAATCAGCTTGGCATTGTCGCGCTGATGCAGTCCAATCGATGGCTCGTCCAGCACATAGAGCACGCCGGTTAAGCGACTGCCGATTTGCGTCGCCAAACGAATGCGCTGTGCTTCACCACCGCTCAAGGTCGTCGCGGATCGTGCCAGAGTCAAGTACCCTAAACCGACGTTGTACAAAAAGTTGACGCGCGATTCGATCTCATTGAGAATTTGCACACCAATTTGTTGATCACGGTCGTTCAAGAGCGCTGGCTGTCCACCGCGTCCGCGCAGCGATTTGACCCACCCATCTAACTGCGAGACCGGAAGTTCACAAATATCCCAGATGCTGCGTTCGATGACCGTGACCGCCAATGCTTCGGGGCGCAGCCGTTTACCGCCGCAAGTCGTACAGGGCACTTGCGCCATGACTTCCTGAATGACATCGCGCATCCCGTCGCTTTCGGTCTCGCGGTAGCGGCGCGACAAATTATTGACGATGCCCTCAAAAGCGGTCATATATTCACGCGACTGCCCTTGATTATTGACGTAACGCATCCGTATCTTGCGCCCGTTGGTACCGAGCATGAACAAATCCTGCTGCTCACGCGTCATATCTTTCCATGGTATATCAAGCGGCGCGCCGAATGTTTCTTCGAGCGCGCGTGACATATTCCACGCCCAGCTATCGTTATCATCAAAATTCCAGCCGTTCGCCTTGATCGCGCCTTGTCGAACGGTTAGTTCGCCATTGGGGACGATCAATTCGCGATCGAACTCCATACGAAAGCCCAAACCCTGACAATCGGGGCACGCGCCGCGCGGCGTATTGAAGCTAAACGTCGCAGGTTCAATCTCTGGCAAGCTGCCATGACCATTGATGCACGCCAGATGCTCGCTGAACAGCGTATCGATGTTGTCGTTCACATTGTTGAGGATGAGCAATCCATCGCCCATTTTGAGCGCCTGCTCGACGGCATCGGTCAAGCGCGTATCGGCACTTTGCGCGTCCTCGCTCGTTTTATCGGCATATTCGCGGATGACCAGACGGTCAACCACAATTTCGATATCATGTATTCCATAGCGGGTCATCTTGATGTCATCATCGAGATCGCGCACATCACCATCGATGCGGACGCGCTGAAAGCCAGATTTACGCACTTCTTCGAGGACTTTTTCGTGTGTCCCTTTACGACGACGCACGATAGGCGCGAGGATTTGCACGCGCACACCCTGTGCTTCTGGCAATCCGTTTGCCAGCGCCTTAACCTCATCGACGATTTGCTGCGCACTTTGCGCGACGACTTCTGCGCCGCAAACCGGGCAGTGTGGCACGCCGACGCGCGCATACAAAAGGCGCATATAGTCATAAATTTCTGTCACCGTGCCGACGGTCGAGCGCGGGTTATGGCTGCCGCCTCTTTGATCGATGCTGACAGCCGGACTTAAACCTTCGATCTGATCGACATCCGGTTTTTCCATCAGTCCCAAGAACTGGCGTGCATACGCGCTCAGACTTTCGACATAGCGGCGCTGACCTTCGGCAAAAATCGTGTCGAATGCCAACGATGATTTGCCCGACCCGGACAGACCCGTAATGATGACAAGTTGATTGCGCGGAATTTCCACGTTGATATTCTTGAGATTGTGTTCGCGCGCACCGCGCACGATGATCTTATCAGCAGTCATGCGTTATGTTTGTCCGCACTCAGAGGATGTACAAGTGTTCGATTATACGATCTATTGATGCATCAAAACAGATGGATCGTACTGCTTGATGATGAACACTTGCTGAGGTGTGACGATAGAGGATTGTAAAAATTTGTTTGGGCGGCGCACACGCCGCCCGTTGTGCTTTATTTGGTGCGCTTACGCCATTTTTGAGACTTCGACCAACAAAATTTCGTTGCCTTCGCTGTCGTGGATAAAAGCGTTCGATCCCCACGGATTCAGGGCTGGTTCGGTGGCGAATTCGACACCTTTGGCGCGTAAATCGTCAACCAACGCTTGAAGATCGGTGACATCGAGCGTGACCGCCTGTGATTTGCCAACAACGCCGCGATAATGCTCCCAATTTTCATCGATGGGATACAGCACAACCGACGTGGCAGCCCCTTCTGGCGCGACTTCGAGCCACATCACATCCGAGCCAGGAAACAACGGCGCTTCTTTGCGGATTTCCATACCAAGCATTTCGGTGTAAAACTTTTTCGCACGTTGTTGGTCGCTGACGAAGATTGATACGGTACCTACTTTGATAATCATGGCGTGACAGCTTTCGTCGTAACAGAATACTTGTTCTATTATCCCACCCAAATGAATAGGTTGCAACCTACGCTCATGTTAAATTGCCCTAACGTGACGCTCCCATGCCTAAAGGCAGGGGCTTCTGAACGACGCTTGCGCTTACCGTCGCCTTACGGCGTTGGCAGAGGCGCTACGTTATCGTTCACGGATGCGTCCCATCCGTTTTGCATTAAAGCACGATTATGATCGAGGTCGGATTTTTACGTCTCGTACCTTAACCTCCTTTCATCATACCCTATTTCAGCAGAAAAAACATAAGACCGACGCCTTATATCCCATGCCTGAAGGCAGGGGTTTTACGGCGCTTTCCAGATAACGTGGAGATGTGACGTGGCAAGTCTGCGGCATAATAAGCGCTTTAACCATGTGCTTTTATCAATGGAAGGTTTCTTATGTCAGATGCGTCAACGCAGCGTAACCTGATCACGCCCGCGCGCCTCGAAGCGTTCAGCGATGGGGTGATCGCCATCGCCATCACGCTGTTGATCATAGAATTACATGTCCCTGAAGTTGAAGAGGGCGGCAGTTTATGGAACGGACTCGAACAAATTTTGCCGAATATCGCCGCGTTCGTGATCAGCTTCACCACGATTGGCGTAATGTGGATCAATCATCACAATTTGTTTCGTGTGATTCGTCATGTCGATCAAACAGCGTTGGTCTTGAACGCGCTGCTGCTGCTCATGGTCACATTCATCAATTTTCCAACAGCGGTGTTGGGCGAATATTTACTGACCGATCAATTTCAAAACGCGACGATCTTCTATACGGGGACATTTTTGGTGACGGCGATTGCCTTCAACTTGTTATGGCGCTATGCGTCGTACAAAGATCGGCTTTTGGGGTCGTCTCCAGACCGAAACATCACCAATGCAGTTTGGCGCAATTACAACGTCGGCTTGGTCGCTTATGCTGTGACCTTCATTATCGCGTTCATTAGCCCGACGCTCGCGATTTTGATCACGTTTGGGCTGGCAATCTTCTTCGCTCTCCCGATCCAACGCTAATTATATCGCTTTTGGGGCGGCATCAATCCGCCCTCATCAGTTGCGTGGATTGTTTCAAACCTTAAGGGGCGGCGGTGGGCGTCATCGTATTCGTTGGCGTCGCGCTTTGTGCAAGCACCGTCATTGTGCCCGACATATCGGCTTGCGTCGTGCCGACCGTGACATTGCCTAGCCAGCGCGTAACTTCGACATAGGTGCGACCCGGCTTCATCAAAATCGACTGGTTATCGCCGTAGTAGATGCGCAATGCATCGCCGGGTTCTGTGTAACACGGCGATGTAATATTCGGCGCGGGCGTTGGCGTCGGCGTAATATCGGGTGGCACATCGCGGCAGCGGCGTTCCCAGAAACCCGCGTAATACTGACCATCGCGGAACACATACGCGCGTCCATTACCCCACATATTAATCTGCTGCGACGCAGATCGGCTTTCTTCTTCAAACAAGTCTGGGCGTTCTTCGTGAACGGCTTCGACGATCACAATATTATCCGTCCACAATTGTTCATCGGCGGCAGCATCAAAATGTGCGACGCCATCGGTGAAGCGCACGTAACGTTCGGCGGCGGCATCCCACTGCCAGCGCGCGTCGGTTTGACCATACCAATCGATGAATACATCGGTCGCGGGCGTGCCGCCATCGTCGGGAGTTTCGCCAAACGCAAAGCCGCGCGCACGATACCCCGTGTTGACGCCGCGCGCGGTCGCGCGGTCCCACACCAGATTTGTATCGACATACAGCGTATGCTCGAATGCCAGACCATCTTGTGGAAAGCGGCAGAACCCGGCTTCTTCGCAGTTATCGCCTACGGCGGGCGAGACAATTTGCAGCGCCCACGGCGCGTCAAGCAGCAAACTTTGTACGGGGGCGCTCGCGCCACTGTAAGAGAACAATGCTTGATACATCGGCACAAGCTGCAAGTCCATCAAACGACCGCTGCGAACCGGTCCGACATGGTCAGGCGATTGACTGCGGAAGATTGCGGCGAAGCGCGTGACTCCGCCTTCAACTTCGTACTCCCACACAACATCGGCGGCGTTCATTCCGCTTTGTGGACGCACGACCGCAGGATAATTCGATATTTTGACAATCAGATTGCGGCGTTCGCGCGCCTGTTGATTGGGATATGCTAAACCAGTGAGTGGACTGACGCCTTCAGGGTACTCAAAAGGACCATTCGGCGTGGGCGTCGGTGTTGGCGTTAGGGTTGGAGTCGGCGTGCGCGTTGGCGTCAAGGTTGGTGTGAATGTCGGCGTCAGCGTAAACGTCGCCGTCGGCGTCGCGGACGGCGCCAAAGTCCGACTCGGCGTCAGCGTGACGGCAAGCGTGTTGGTGGCGAATGGATCGACCTGGTCTTCGGGTTGCAGATTCGGGCGCAGCGTATTGGTAGCGAATGGGTCTTCTTGTAAGGCAGGTGATGCTTGACCGACTACCGCCGCGCCGATGATCAGGCACAAAGCGGCGAATGTCAGCACGAAAGAACGCGTGAATTGACGCATAAACGTCCCTCAAATCTAGGATTCATGGCATAACCAAATGCGAAAGCACGCGCCTTCACATCGGTACTGAAAGACATAGAACACAGAAAAAAGTATACGACCCGCCGCTATCATTTGCACAGGGGCTATCTCGTCGCGGGACAAGTGTACTATACTTGAAGAATGCACAAACAACCCTCCACCCCACGACTAACCAATGATTCGAGGACACAATGAGCGCGCGGCGTCTGCTGATTTCGTATGCACACCCAGACGATGAAAGTTTCGGTTTGGGCGGCTTGATCGCTCGTTATGTATCGGAAGGCGTCGAAGTGTCGTTGATTTGTGCGACCAATGGCGATGTCGGCACGGTCGCGCCCGAAATGTTGAACGGCTACGACTCGATTTCCGATTTACGGCTCGCTGAACTTGATGCCGCTGCTAAACTGCTCAAACTCACCCATGTCTACAAACTCGGCTTCAAAGACAGCGGCATGGTCGGGTCGCTCACCAGCGAAGACCCAACCTGTTTATGGCAAGCACCCCAAGCAGTTGTTACGCGCCGCGTCGTGGAAATAATGCGCGATTTACAACCGCAGGTTGTGATCACGTTCAATAAATATGGCGGCTATGGACACCCCGATCATATCGCCATTCAACGCGCCACCACAGAAGCGTTCGCATTGGCGAGCGATCCTGCATACATCACGGATGGACTAGCGCCGTATCAGTCTCAAAAATTATATTACTCGAATATCCCGAAGCGCCAGCTACAACTGGCGATGAGCATTATGAGGATGCGCGGCACAAACCCGCGTCAAATGGGCAAGAATAAAGATATCGATTTGCAAGCCATTGTCGAGAATGCAGAACGCGTTCACACCCTGATCGATATTCGACGATATTTCGAGGCATGGGACGCTGCCAGCCAATGCCATAAAAGCCAGTTGGGCGGCGGCGGTCTCAGCTTTCCCATAGCAGTACGCCGTGTTTTGACGCCGTTTCAGGGTTTCACACGGGTTTACCCCGCGCCGGCGGCGAGTCGTGTCGATGAATACGACCTGTTCGCAGGCGTAAATACGCTGGAACGGTCGGTGACGCGCGCGTTATGAGCAGCGAACGCGATACGCGGGCGAAAAGCCATGCCGACCGAAGTGAACGCATCGACCGTTTGCTCGACGCTATCGATTTGGTCAAAGCGGATCGTCGAGAAGAAGCGAGTGCGATCTTGCGCGACCTGATTCGCGAAGACAACAATTTTGAAGAAGCGTGGTTGTGGATGAGCGTCGCCGTCGATTCGCTCGATCAAAGTTCGCTCTCGCTGGAAAATGTTCTGCGCGTCAACCCTGCCAATTATGAAGCGGCGGGCGCGTTATATCGCATCCGCATCCCTGATCTGCAAATGCAGCGCCGACAAGCGCGTCTGCGCTTATGGCGCGATGTCTCGGTGCTGCTGTTTTGGACGATCATCATGTTGATTCTGATGGCTGTCATGCTGACGTACATATCGGTGGCGACACCGCCTGCACCATAAATCACGGGCGTAGAAGCGGTGCATAGCGGCGGGCAATTAGCGCTTGTCCAGCAGGCGACTGAATCCAATAAATGAACGCGCGCATATGCGATTCGGGTTCTTGAAATCCGGCAACATACAAAAACGCGCGGAATGGATACCGGTTTTCGTAGACTTGATCGAGCATCGGCGCGATGCCATCAATGCTCAAAGCCCGCACACTATTATCCACATAGCTCATCGACACGTAACCGATCGCGCCTTGCGTCCGCGCAACCGCGTCGATCATGGCGTAGCTGGAAGGCGCGATTTGTGCCAGCGGCGTGGTCGGACGGCTGCCCATCAATAAGGCTTCAAATTCCAAGCGCGTCCCAGCATTATTTTCGCGCGTGAATACGACGAGTTCACGTGAGTCGCCGCCGATTTGCTGCCAATTAGCGAAACGTCCGCGAAAGCTATCGCGGAGCTGATCGCTGGTCAAGCGGCGCACCGGGTTAGATGGATGCGTGATGACAGCGATACCATCTTGACCAATCGGCGCTGCCCATAACGGATCCGTCGGCAGATGATTGGTGATGAAATACGCCGTGCGGTCATTTTGCACACGCGCGTAGACCGATTCGAAGTTTCCAGTGACAATCTCGAACGTGACCGCCGGGTTCAGCCGTGCATACGCTGCGGTCAGGCTGTTGATGAGCGGGATCGTCGGCGTCGTCGCATACAGGCGCAGGGGCTCATTCGTGGAGGGCGTAACCGCCGGCACGATGGGCGCGCTGCACCCTACCAATGTAAATGCTGCGATGATCAAAATGCGCCGGATACGCCGCATACGCCTCACATGCCTATATCTTTATGGGGTATGTAAGTAGCGCTCAAGAAATGGCGTAACGACTTCTTCAAGACGATCTTCCAAAATGGCGGCACGCATCGATTGCATAAGCCGTATCAAGAAGCGGATATTATGCACGCTCAGAAGATAATGTCCCAATAATTCTTCTGCTTTGGTGAGATGACGCAGATACGCGCGCGTAAAATGCGTACAGCAGTAGCAGTCACACCCCTCTTCGATAGGGCGTTGATCGCGCGCATGTGCCAGATTTCGCAGGTTCATCGTGCCATCCGGCGTGAACACAGTGCCGTGTCGGGCAATACGGGTCGGCAGCACGCAGTCGAACATATCGATCCCACGCATGACCGCGTTCGCCAGATCGTCGGGCGCGCCAACACCCATTAAGTAACGGGGTTTGTGCGCGGGGAGCATCGGCACGCACGTATCAAGCATCGCCACCATTTCGGCTTTGCTCTCGCCCACCGCCAACCCGCCTATGGCGTAACCTGGAAAATCGAGTTCGGTCAAAAATGCACTCGATTTGGCACGCTGATCTTCAAAGATGCCGCCCTGCTGAATGCCGAACAACGCCTGAACGCTGTCATCGTGATGATGTTCCCGACAACGCGCCGCCCATCGGTTGGTACGTTCAACAGCAGTCTCGACAACCGCGCGATCCTTCGGCGTCGGACATTGGTCGAAACACATGATAATATCTGCGCCGAGATTTTTCTGAATTTGCATCGATTTTTCTGGCGTCAATCGATGCGCGCTGCCATCGATATGACTACGAAAGGTCACGCCTTCATCGTCTATTTTGTTGATCTGAGCTAGACTAAAGACTTGAAAGCCGCCAGAATCGGTCAGGATCGGGTTATCCCATGCCATAAAGCGGTGTAACCCACCCATTTCGCGTACGAGTTCATCACCGGGTCGCAGATACAGGTGATACGTATTCGACAAGACCAGCGACGCGCCTAATTCGTACAAATCGCGCGGCGGCACAGCTTTAACAGTTGCCTGTGTGCCAACCGGCGCGAATACAGGCGTGGGAATATCGCCATGTGGTGTATGCAGAACGCCGACGCGCGCGCGTCCTTGCGTTTTTAGCAGCTCAAAATAGAATGACATGTAAATGTGAACTCGTTATTATCACCACAGCCGTTCATTATATACGCGGAATCTGATGATTAACCTATACGATATATTAGAAGCAGCGAATGGTCAGCTTTTCGGTGAACCCGGACCTCAATTGTTCACCGATTTTTGTTTTGAACCGCGCTATGCCGCCGAAGGACAGCTTTATGCCGCGCTCAAGACCGATCGCACTGGCATGAATGGCATGGCGGGCGATCATCCGACCGCCGTGCAAGAAGCAATCGAACGCGGCGCGGTCGGCGTATTGTGCGCCCGCCCGCCGGAGTTCGACACGCATGGCTGTTCGATCATTCTGGTCAAAGATGTATTAAGCGCGCTGATGCGTTGGTCACGATATGTCCTCAAGCGGCAAAATCCAATCGTGATCGGCGTGGCAGGGTCATCCGGTAAATCTGTGACGACTGAAGCGATCCGCCATGTTCTGGCGACTCAGCACGGTGTGATCAAAATGACGGGCGGTTATGACGGGCGGCTCAATCTTGCCACGACGTTGGCAAAAATGACGCCCGAACACCGCTATATCGTGTTGGAAATGAACGCCACGCAGCCGGGCGAAATGGCAGAAGTATTAGAAGCAACCCAACCGAGCATCGGCATTGTCACACACATCGGCTACGCCCATGCGGAACGCTTCGAGACACTGGAAAAATTGGCGCAAGAAAATGCGCTTTTGGTCGATGGTTTGCCCAAAGACGGGCTGGCAGTGCTGAATTACGATGATGATCGTGTACGCGAAATGGCGACGCACACAAACGCCCGCACGATCACCGTTGCCGTCGAGGGCTTCGGTGCAGATTTGATCGCCTACAACATCGTGCCAGATATTACGCGTACAGGCTTCGATTTACGCATCAATGAGCAGCGTTTTGTTGGGCGCTGGACACCACTTTTAGGCAAACATTATCTATACAGCGTGTTATCCGCGCTGGCAGTTGGCATGACCGCTGATGTGTCGATTAATGATGGACTGCGCGCGTTGACCGAATTGCAGCCACTTCCTGGTCGCATGAATCCGCTCGCTGGAGTCAACGGTTCGTTGATCATCGACGCCAGCTATGATGCCGACCCCCCATCTACGCTATCGGCACTCGATTGGCTGCGTGCCGTCACCGATCATGAGCATCGTGCTGTATTCGTGCTGGGCGATATGGACAATCTTGGCGCGCTCAGCCAGCGCGGACACCGCATTGTCGGGCAGCGTGCGGCAGAGTTCGTCGATCAGTTCATCGCTGAGGGTAAAGAAGCGGCGATTGCCGGACGCGCCGCGCTCGATCAAGGTATGGATGTCAAACATGTCAGCATCACGCACGGCATTCTCGAAACCGTCACGAGTCTAAGAGAAGACCAGGTATTGGGTGCAAACGATGTCGTCCTAATCAAAGGGGGATCCTCAGCGCGTATGGAATTAGTGACACGCGCGCTGCTGGCAAATCCCGATGATGTTGTTCAACTGCCACGCGCGGATAGGCTGACCGATGGCGATCAACTCCTGCGTACCACGCGCCCGACATGGGTCGAAATCGATCTTGATGCGTTGGCGGGCAACGTACGCGCGCTTAAACGGATGATTGGTGATGAAGTTGCACTGTTTGCCGTCGTCAAAGCGGATGCCTATGGTCACGGTGCGGTCGCGACCGCACGCACCGCCTTGAACAATGGTGCGGATCATCTGGCGGTGGCGTCGGTCAACGAGGCGTTAGAACTGCGCGATGCGGGCATTGAAGCGCCGATTTTGGTCATGAGCTATACACCTGTACAGGCAATTCGCGCGGCGGTGCGGCAGAACATCACCATCACTGTCTACGATCTCGAACTCGCAGCAGCATTCGATCGATCGGCACGTGAAGCGGGTGCGCGGCTTAAAGTTCATGTCAAACTCGATACCGGCATGGGGCGGCTCGGCGTTTTAACGAGCGAAGCAGTGGCGTTCTTTCGCAGCTTAATGGGTCTTAGCCAACTTGAAATCGAGGGTGTATACACGCATTTTTCCACCGCCGACGAAGATGCCGATTACATGACCGAACAAATCAAGCGCTTCAAAGGCGTCCTGATGCCGCTTCGCGCTGCCGGATTTGCGTTCAAATATGTTCATGCTGCCAACAGTGCCGCGACACTCGCAGGTAAAGCCGCGCATTTTAATGCGGTGCGGGTCGGGTTGGCGATGTACGGTTTATCCCCTTCTGAACAAATCCCTGTACCTTCACATTTTAAGCCGATCCTGTCATGGAAGAGTGTCGTCGCGCAGGTTAAAACGCTCCCACAAGGGCATCCGATTGGTTATGGTAACACGTACATTACACAGGCTGAAGAACGGGTCGCGGTGATCCCGGTGGGTTTTGCCGACGGCTTTAGACGCGCGCCAGCGAATTGGGGGCATGTGCTGATTCATGGTAAAGCCGCGCCCATTCGCGGACGTATCAGCATGGAAAAAACGGTCGTCGATGTGACAGATATCCCCGATGTGCGTATTGGAGATGAAGTGGTGCTGATCGGACAACAAGGCGGCGGCGTGATCACGGCTGACGAAATCGCCGCACGTTTGGGGACAAGCAATTACGAAGTCGTCACCAGTGTGCTGGCGCGCATCCCCAGGAGGTAATACATGACGGACTCACAGCCGTTCAAGAATTTTTATGGTGTCAACTTAGCCGAACTGCTGGCGGACAAGATCGGGGCGGTGTATCCGACGTTTGCGGCGGACTCGTTCGTGCAATACGTCGCCGCCCGTGTCGCGCCGCTCGAACTCAAGGCGCGCGTGCATGTAATTCGTGACGCGCTGCATAATCATCTGCCCTTGTTTTACCCGGCACAGCTCGACATACTACTCGCCACATTGGGTGACGAACTCGACCCTACGCACGAACATGGCGGCATGTTCAATCAAGGGTACTGGGTGATGCCGATTGCAGCATTCGTGCAGCATTACGGCTTGGATTATTACGACGAGTCGGTGCGTGGGCTGTACGAAATCACCAAACGGTTTTCATCCGAAGAAGCGATTCGACCGTATCTTGTACGCCATGCAGACCGCCTGCTACCCACACTGCACGCATGGACACGCGACCCCAGTATGCACGTCCGCCGTTTAGTAAGCGAAGGCACACGCACGCGCTTGCCTTGGGCGATGCGTTTACCGATGTTCATCGATGACCCAACGCCCGTGTTTGACCTGCTTGAACTGCTTAAAGATGATCCTGCGCTCTACGTGCGCCGCTCGGTTGCCAACAATTTGAACGACATCGCCAAAGATCATCCGGCACACGTCGTCGAAACATTGGCACGCTGGAACGACGGCGCGAGCGATGGCACGCGCTATATCATTCGCCACGCGCTGCGCCACCAGGTCAAATTGGGTGACCCAGCGGCATTGGCGGTATTGGGCTATAACGCAGACCATGACATTTCTGTAAGTGCGTTTTCGCTCGATAAAACAAGCGCGCGCATCGGCGAAAGCATACTTTTGCGAGCGATACTGACTCTTCAAGGCGACGAGGCACATAATGCAGTGATCGATTATGTGGTTCATTATGTCAAGGCAACGGGCAAAATCAGCCCGAAAGTTTTCAAGTGGACGACAACGCATCTCAATCCGGGCGATACGCTGACGATTGAAAAGAAGCATGTCTTTCGAGACGTATCGATCCGCGCGCATCATGCGGGCATACATCGCATCGAGATTCAGGTCAACGGCAAGGTATTGGCTGGCGCAGAAGTCGCCTTAGAAGCCGTGCAGGGCAGGTTTTAGACCTGCCCCCTTACACAAATAAAGCGATACGCTTAACTCGCTGACACCCGTTCAAATTCCGCGATCATCGCCTCAGCGGACGTATTGAACGAGAAAATCGCGCGCAAATTGCCGTCGGGGTCGATCAAATAGGAATAGGTGGTGTGATCGACGATGTAGCCGCCGTCAATCGCTGTCATTGGCATTCCATCCATGCCCGGCATACTATTTCCGGCAGGCGTGCCCGCGTCTGGGAATAAAATCGATAAGCCATATTCGGCTTCGAGTGGGCGTAAAGTATCCAAATCGCCCAGCATCCCGATAAATGCGGGATCAAAGTTCGCGAGATAGGTCTGTAGTGCTTCTGGCGTATCGCGTTCGGGGTCGATGCTGACCAGCACAAAATTAAACTGATCCGCACGCTCGCCCAACATGCTTTTGACCTGCACGAATTCCGTCATCGTCAGCGGGCAAAAATCTGGGCAGTTGATGTAACCAAAATACAGCAGCGCCCATTTGCCGCGTAAATCGCTCAGGCTGATCGTGTCACCGTTCGCATCGGCAGCCACGAAGTTCGTCAGTGCTTGCGGCGGGTTAATTGGGATGATCTCCGCACCTGACCCCATATCAGGCGTATTCGTCGGGCTCGGCATCTCGGTCGGTGCGGGCGCGGCGCTGCCAAAACTGCTGATCAACACGATGCTGATTACAATTAACCCACTGAGCAAAATCAGCGACAGCACGATCATCGCGATCGGCTGGCGCGGCGTAGTCGTATTATTCACGGCATTATCCTTACATCACACATCATTTGTGAAAATTGTAGCATACTCAACTAATCCATCAAGGACGAGCGTCTATTGACAAAACAACCGCGCGAAATTGGTTCATGTTGCCGCTTTTCGCGTGCGTCAGTTTACGCTAAAGTTTTGAACCTATTTAGCCATCGCTTACCGGAGCATCATCTGATGCGACAATACGTCACGCTTTCGCAAGTAACGCACGATTCACAAAACGGCACTCTGATCTTCGATATGGACGAAAGCAGCGAGAATGCACCGCGTCTGGCGCTCAAGACCGAAGGTGACTATATCGCAATCTCCGCCAGTTATGGACCCATGGAGATCGCACTGCGCCCGCGTTTGGACGAACTCAAATGGACGCTTTCGCACATTCAGGCGATTGATGGGCTGCAAACCTCACGTCAAATCGGGTCGTCACAATCTTATCTGGCGCTTGGATTACGAAAAGATGGGGCGCTCATTGTCCGCCCGACAATTCTGACCGATGCGACTGGTTATTTCACGTTCAATTTTCAACTGGCGTCCGAAATGCGTGCTGCATTCTTCGAATGGCTTCACGTCGCGCCGAAAGCATGACGATTGCGCGGCGTTGACCCTTGTCATCAGAGCGAACCAGCGCATTGAACCCCATTTCGGCTTAAACGGTTGCGCTGCACGCATGATGCCGCTAGAATATTCTCAACTTTAGTGTGCGCGCGGAGAGATCGCCGCGAGGCGACGCCGAAGGGGCAAATCGTCCGATTGTGCTGGTCGCGGCGGTGAAACTCTCAGGTACAAGGACGCGCTCACACCTTTAGCTCTGAACGGTTGACGAACAGAGCGCACAGCCATTTGTTGTGCGCTCTTTTTATTTGTCTGGTGTCAATGGCGGTTTCAACCCGCTCTAGATGAGAGAACAGGAGATTACGGATGGCGACGTTTCAAACCCCCGACGATATGAAATATCAAAAGACCGACGAATGGGTGCGGATTGAAGAGGATACCGCCACGATCGGTATTACCGATTACGCGCAGGACGCGCTCAACGACATTGTGTACCTGGAATTACCCAGTGTGGGAGCGGCGCTGGCAAAAGGCACGACCTTTGGTTCGGTTGAATCGGTTAAGGCGGCGTCTGATTTGATGATGCCCATCGGCGGCACGGTTACGGAAGTCAATAAGACATTGGAATCATCGCCCGAAACGATCAATGCGGATCCGTTCGGCAAGGGGTGGATGCTCAAGATTAAGTTCACCGATGCGAGCGAAGCCGATTCATTGTTGTCTGCCGCGGATTACGCCGAGTTTTGCAACAATCGATAGTCATTGGCGCTTAACCGTTGGCTTTTTAGCCAACTGCTTATTGTTAATCGCTTTATTTGAACGAGGATCAACGGTATGAGCTACATCCCGCACACCGACGCCGAACGGCAGCAAATGTTGTCTGCAATCGGCGTCCCCACCATCGAAGACCTGTTTGAAGCCGTCCCTGCTGCCCATCGTTTCCCAGCGCTCGATTTACCGACTGGTGTCAGCGAAATGGAAATTCTGGCGGAGATGAACGCGCTGGCAGAAGCCAACGACCATGCGAGCGACTTCGCTATTTTTCGCGGCGCGGGTGCGTATCATCACTTCACCCCGTCGGTCGTCAACCATATGATGCTGCGCGGCGAATTTTACACCGCGTATACGCCGTATCAACCCGAAATGAGCCAGGGGACACTGCAAGCGGTCTTTGAATATCAATCGATGATTTGCGCGCTGACGGGCATGGATGCCGCCAACGCCAGCCACTACGACGGCGCGACCAGCCTTGCCGAAGCCGTCACCGTCGCGCTCGATGTTAGTCGCCGCAAGCGCAGCAAAGTCATTTTAAGTCCATATATTCATCCGCAGTATCGCGCGGTTACGCGCACTTATCATCAATGGGGTGATACTCATTTTATTGGTGACGAAGGACCAGCAACCGTCGATGACCTGATCGCGATGCTGGATGACAACACAGCGATGCTGGCGATTGCCTACCCAAATTTTCTCGGTCAAATCGAGGACTTCACCCGACTTGCCGAAGCCGTTCATAACGCGGGCGCGCTTTTGTGCGTGGTCGCCAACCCGATGGCGCTGGCGCTGTTCAAATCGCCCGGCGAACTGGGCGCAGACATCGTTGTCGGTGAAGGACAGCCGTTGGGTATTCCTTTGAGTTACGGCGGTCCGTACGTCGGTTTTTTCGCCATCCGTGAAGAATACGTCCGCAAAATCGCGGGGCGTATCGTCGGTGAAACTGTCGATGAAGAAGGACGCCGCGCCTATGTGATGACGCTGCGCCCGCGTGAACAAGACATCAAGCGCGATAAAGCCAGCAGCAATATCTGCACCAATCAAGGTTTGATGGCGCTGGCGGCGACGGTTTATCTCGCCGTGATGGGCAAGCAAGGACTGCGAAAAGCCGCCGAATTATGCTATCACAACGCGCATTACGCAGCCGATCAAATCGCGGCGCTACCCGGCTACATGGTAGATCGTTCGCGTCCGTTCTTCAATGAATTCGCAGTCAAATGCTCGCGTCCGGTCAGCGAGATCAATGAAAAGTTGATTCTGCGCGGTATCATCGGCGGGTATGATTTGGGCAAAGATTATCTGTATCACACCGATACAATGCTGGTATGCGTGACCGAAATGAATCGTAAAGCCGAGATCGACGCTTTCGTCGATGTGTTGAAAGAAGCAGGGCAATAATATGTTGAGACAAGCACCCGAACCTCTGATTTACGAGATCGGTGTGGCAGGGCGCACCGGCGCGATGCTGCCCACCCCCGACGTACCGATGAGCGAACTCCCGACGGAATTGATGCGTGCTGATTTAGACCTGCCCGAAGTGAGCGAACTGCAAGTCGTGCGCCACTTTGTCAATCTGAGCCAGCAAAACTATGCGATTGACAAGGGCTTTTATCCACTCGGCTCTTGCACGATGAAATACAACCCAAAAATCAACGAAGATACGGCGCGTTTGCCCGGTTTCGCACATTTGCACCCGCTCACCGACGACGAGGGATCGCAGGGCGCGCTGGCGTTGATGCATCAATTACAAGTATGGCTTGCGGAGATCAGCGGCTTCAAAGGCGTATCGCTGCAACCCGCCGCTGGCGCGCAAGGCGAATTCGCGGGTATTTTGATGATCCGCAAATATCATCAGATGCGCGGTGACACCAAACGTACCAAAATTCTCGTCCCCAACAGCGCGCACGGCACCAACCCCGCAACCGTGACAATGGCGGGCTTGACCGCCGTCGAACTGCCATCAGATGAAAATGGCAACGTCGATTTAGCAGCAGTGCGTGCGGCGTGCGATGAGACTGTCGCGGGCATGATGATCACCGTGCCAAGTACGCTTGGTCTGTTCGACAATCATATCGTCGAAGCGATTGCCGCCGTGCATGAATGCGGCGGCTTGATGTATATGGACGGCGCGAATATGAACTCGCTGATGGGCATCGTCAAGCCGGGTGAACTCGGTTTTGACGTGATGCACTACAACTTACATAAAACCTTCAGCACGCCGCACGGCGGCGGCGGACCAGGCTGCGGCGCGGTCGGCGTCAACGAGAAACTGGTCGATTTTCTGCCAGGTCCAATTGTCGTCGAGCGCGAGACAGCAGACGACGCTCCATTTTACGCGCTCGAAATGCCGAAAGACTCCATTGGGCGACTCAAGGCGTTCCATGGCAATTTCGGAATGCACGTTCGCGCCTATACCTACATCCGCACGTATGGGGGCGAAGGCTTGCGCGATGTCAGCCGTCATGCCGTGTTGAACGCCAATTACATCCGTGTGCGGCTGGCAGATGTGTATCATGTGCCGTATAACCGCATTTGCGCGCATGAGTTCGTCTTGGAAGGGCATTTTGACGGCGTTGAAAGCGTTCACGCGCTCGACATCAGCAAGCGCTTGATGGATTACGGTTTTCATCCGCCCACGAATTACTTCCCGTTGATCGTACGCGAAGCGCTCTTGATCGAGCCGACCGAGACCGAAGATAAAGCCACGCTCGACAGCTTTATCGATGCCATGCGCGCAATAGCCAAAGAAGCGCACGACTCGCCGGAACTGCTGACAAGTGCGCCGCATGTCACACCTGTGCGCCGCTTGGACGAAGTGCGCGCGGCAAAACAGTTGGTCTTGTGCTGCATCCCAATCCCGGATTGGGACGAAGCGCGCGAAAAAGCTGCCGCCCCATCAGGCGATTAGCCTCATACATTGTTGTAAGGGCGACCCACGGTCGCCCTTTTTGTGTGCCTTTTCTGCGTTATACTCCCTATATGATCGATACGCCTTTTCAGCCCGCGCCCGAACGCATTATCAGCGACCTTGACACGCTCAAGGTTTATTTCGATACGACGCGCTTACGCATCATGAAAGCGGTAGGTGTCCGTCCGTGCAGCGTAACTGAATTAGCGAGCTATCTGAATGTGCCATTTACGCGCCTGTACTATCACATCAATTTGCTTGAAAAACACAATTTAATTCGCATCGTTGAAATTCGCTCGCTGTCGGGCGCGGCGGAAGAAAAATATTACCGTGCGACCGCGCATTTATTCGTCATCGACCGCGCGTTACTCACCGTCGGCACGCCAGAAGGCGACGCAGGCTTAGCGCTGCTGCTTTCGACCGTGCTGGATTTTACCAAAGCCGATATCACGCACAGTGTCAGCCGTGACGCCATCGACACGAGCAAATACCCACCCGACCCGACCGCGATGGTACTGCGGCGCGGCGTGTATAACCTGAGCGATGAAAGCGCGATGCAGTTTCACGAAAAATTGCGCGCCTTTTTGCTCGATGTCGCCGCGCTCGACCAGCCGCCGACGACGCCAGATACGCATTATCATGGATTCACAATCGCGTTTTACCGTACGACAATGGAACTGCCCGATTCATCATTGTCCAACCCGTTACCATCTGACGAGGATTGAATGCCTACTAATCGGCTGGTTATCCCACGCGCCCGCAACCGTCGCACCTTGTTGTCGCGCTTAATTACAGCGTTGTGGCGCTACACGGTTACACTGTGGAAGGAATTTAAGTTTTCGATCATCGGCTTTTTGGTCGTGACGATTGGCGGCGGCTACTTGTATAGTGAAATCCACCGTCAGACGCGCGGTGTCGCGATTCCAATGGTCGATGCGCCGTACATGATGGTTCAGTTGATGACGCTGCAAGGCGTCGCAGAGGAACGGGTGCCGCCCGAATTCGGACTGGTGATTTTCTGGTACATCATGCCCGTGATTTTTCTTGTATTGATCGGGCGCGGCGCGGCGGATTTTGTCCGCCTATTTTTCAACCTCGGTGAAAATCAGGCGGCATGGGAGGAAGCAGTGGCATCAACCTATCGCAAGCATATAATCGTGGTCGGCATCGGTGGACACGTCGGGTTGCGCGTGACGCGCCAACTGATCGCGCTCAATTACGATGTCGTCGGAGTCGATGTCAAAGTCGTGTCAGAACGCGGCAGCGAGTTACGAAATCTTGGCGTCCCGGTAGTCAACGCGGATGCGCGCGTGAGTGAAACGCTTGAAAGCGCTGGCATCGACCGAGCTGAATCCATCGTCATTTGCACATCCAACGATCAAATCAATTTTGAGGTGGCGATGCGCGCGCGCGGAATGCGAAAAGACCTGCGGATCGTCGTGCGCCAGTGGGATTCGCAGTTTGCGCAGCATCTCGAACAATTCGTAGACAGTGTGTTCAGCGTCTCGGATATTGCCGCACCTGTATTCGCGGGCGCAGCGGCGGGCTTGGAAATAGCGCCCTCGCTGCATGTCGCCAACGAAGATTACAGCATGGTACGCATTCAGGTCGAAGCGCGGACGTTTCTCGATGGCGGCACGATAGAAGACCTGCAAAATCAATACGATATGGACATCGTGCTGCACGCACAAAACGGCTCGCCCGTCGTTCATCCCGATGGCAACGTCCGCGTACAAGCCGGAGACACCGTGATCATTTTCGCAACACACACACAAATTACAGCCTTAAGCGCGCGGGCGCGGCGGTCTACTTAGTCTTTTCTGAAACAGACTGAGGACAAACGACCCCACCAATAACACGGTGATGTTCACAACTGACAAGACAATCGTGCTAATGATTAGGCAGCCAAGATCACTGGCAGTCGTGATGATGTCATGTTTGTCGTTCATCATCGAGGGCATGGCGACGACCGTAAACAGTCTTCGCCATGCCCGTACACCTTGCGTCTTTCTTTCGCTTTTCTTCGGGTCTTTGCGTTAAATTTTTAGCTTTTCTTCGGGAAACGGCTCAACACTAGCGCCGGTTCTGGCACGGGCGCGCGGTCGCCAAACGTGAGTTCGCCAAACCCTTTCTTCATCGTGGTTCGGTCGGCGCTGCAATAGACCGCGAGTTCCGTCCCCTCATCGCTGCTGCCATCTTTGAGATACGCCTGCCCGACCTGATAGCCTTCAGCGTCAATCGAACAACTCGTCACAATGCCAACGACGCGCCCGCGCGGATCGATCATTGGATCACCGCCGTGCGGTGGGCGCGCGCCGCGATTAATCAGCTTAAAGCGCGCGATTTCAGCATCGCGCATGTGTTCGCGCGTGACAAAGGCAGCTTTGCCAACAAAGAACGGCTTGTACAACTTTACGTAGCTGCTAAAGCCTGCATCCGCCGGGTTCAGGTTCAATTCGCCCGCCAATTCGTGTCCATAAAGTGGCAAGCCCGCTTCGGTACGCAAACTATCGCGCGCCGCTAAACCGCATGGCGTCGCGCCAGCGGCGATCAACGCTTCGTACAAATCCGCTGCGCGGTCGGGATGTACGAACAATTCGTAGGCAGTTCGTTCGCCTGTATAGCCTGTGCGCGACACGATCAAGTCGTAGCCACCAAGCGTGACATGCGTTACGTTCGCCCATGCCATTTTGCTGATTTTGGCTTTATCGGCGTCCGAGCCCCCAAGCGACAACAAAATGTCTTTGCTCGCTTTACCTTGCAGCGCAATATCGACACGCTGATCCGCACCGCTCGATGAATGACGCAGATCGTACAGCACGAAATCATCGCCGCGCACAGTCATACTTGGGTTGCGCGGGTCGATCTGTATCGCCCCGTGCTTGACCGCCGTCAGCCACGCCCAATTTTTATCGTTGTTCGAAGCATTGACCACGATCAGGAAATGATCCACCGCCAGGCGATAAATCATCAGGTCGTCCAGCGGCACGCCGTCTACATCCAGGAAATATGTGTAGTGCGAATCACCGACCGCAAGTGTACGCACGTCGTTGGTCGTCACCGCATCCAGGAAGGTTTCCGCGCCCGCGCCGCGCGCCTCAAACACGCCCATGTGCGTTACATCGAACACACCTGCGCTCGTGCGTACTGCCCGATGTTCATCGCTGACGCTGCTGTACCAGAGCGGCATATCGTAGCCCGCAAATACGCCCATTTTCGCGTTATGGCTGAGGTGAATCGGATGAAGCGGCGTGATGTTGAGCAGGTCGGTTTCGCGTTCATTCCACGCAAATACCGCAAGCGAATTCGGTTCAGCGCCCGCAAAGTGTGCAGCATTCATGCCGATAAACGTGCCTTTGTGCGGGTTGATCGCGGTCTCAGATTGTACGCTGACCTTCAAGTGAGCGGGGTCAGCGGCGCCAATAACCGCGACATCGACGGGACCCGGCACTTTTGCAAACGGATCGGAATCGTCAAACAGTACAAACCCATCAGATAACGAGCGCAGCCATGCCGTCACCCGTGCCGCGTTATTTTCGACATGCAGTAAGAAACCGTCGGCACTTTTTTCCAATACGCCGCGCGCCATGACCGAGCCGTTGCGTTCCAACAGGCGCGTCGCCTGTTGATCGCCGTTGTGTCCCAGCGCACTCACATCGCTGGTCAAAACGCTTTGCAAAAATGTTTCGGGCATCACATCGTTGATCTGGCGAATTGCCAGCGTCGTCCATCCGTCGAGCGTCTGGTCAGCGTAGAAGAAATGCGGATATTCTTCGTCACCCGCGTCAGTATCGATGCCGACGCTCGCCGCTAAATCGCGTACGCGCTGTTTCGCAGTTTGCAGCACATCAAAGTCGATTTTAGCGCGCGGTTCGGCGCGTTTTTTGCCCGTGTAGCTGAAGGGCACACACGCAAGCAGCACATCAGCGATGATGTCCGCGAGCGCGTCGATTTCGGCGTCGCCAAATCCACGCTGGCTGATCCACGGCGTACCGAGTCGAATACCAGACGCACGCAGTGCTGATGGGTCGCCGGGAATCGTGTTGCGGTTGCATACCACGCCGACCAAATCGAGAATGCGTGCCGCCATATCGCCACTCAACGGCGTGCCGTCTGCGCCGACGATAGTCTTGCAATCGACGAGCAGCATATGCGTATTCGTGCCGCCATACGCGACGCGCAAGCCGCGCGCGCTCAAGCGGTCGGCAAAACGGACGGCATTATCAACCATGCGCTTTTGCAACTCGGCAAACTGACTGGTGTAAGCCAGGCGCAGCGAGACCGCGAGCGCGGCGATACTGTTGACATGCGGTCCACCTTGTTCACCAGGAAACACGGTGCGGTCGATTTTGCTCGATAAATCGCTGCGATGCGTGATGATGACCGCACCGCGCGGACCCGTCAGCGTTTTGTGCGTCGTAAAGCTGACGACATCCGCAATCCCAACAGGATTAGGGTAGACGCCGCCGATGATCATCCCCGCGACGTGCGCGACATCCGCCATCAGATATGCCCCGACTTCATCGGCGATCGCGCGAAACGCTTTCCAATCGGGGGCATACGGGTAACTGGTAAATCCAGCGACGATCAAGCGGGGGCGCGTTTCGAGCGCCAGCGAGCGGATTACGTCGTAATCGAGCTTCTCGGTCACAGGATCAACGCCATAACTCACGGCTTTGTAGTATTTACCACTCCGATTGACCGGGCTGCCATGCGTCAAATGTCCACCGTGCAGCAGGTTAAGCCCCATAAACGTATCACCGATGTTCAAGAGCGCGCTAAAAATCGCGTTGTTAGCTGGCGCGCCAGAAAGCGCCTGCACGTTGACAAACAGTTGCTCCGGTTTGAGATGCGGCGGACAAAACAGCTCGGCGGCGCGGCGGCGTGCCAATGCTTCGACAATATCGGCGTACTCCGTGCCTTTGTAATAGCGTTTATCTGCCTGGCGGCGATATTCGGGCAGACGCGCGTTGTAATCCAAAATCTCGGCTTGCGTCATCGTGCGCGTTTCGTCGAGCGGATAGCCTTCTGCATATAAATTGTGAAACGACGACGCCAGTGCTTCGCGCACGGCGTGGGGGACGGTGCTTTCGCTGGGGATCAGGATCAAATAACGTTCTTGCCGCGCAGTTTCATGGCGGATCAATTCGGCAATGTCCGGGTCGAGTTCCGCGATGTCGCCGCGAAACAAAAAGTCTCGGTGTCCGTGCGTGGGCATATCAAGAATGTCCTATGTGGGGTCGGCTTACGCTAAAGATTGTAGCTAAAGGGGAGAAAATAAAAAGGGCATGGGTGAGCCATGCCCTCACGGATTATCTATCATCCATCAAATGCTAGATACTGTTGTCGTTCGCTGGTACTTCAACTTCGGCTTCGGCTTCGACAGCAGCCGTTGTTTCCATTTCAGGTTCGTCGGATGCGGGCGGCGCATCGTCGAAATTATCCGACGCGGGCGGCACATCATCGACGGTATCTGCTGCGGGCGGTGCATCGACTTCCGCGGTCACACCGTTCGGGCTGGCTTCGACGGTTGGAAGCGGCACACCATTTTCACCCATCGGCGCATTGGCGTCCGTGCCCCAACGCTGCGTGAAACCAACGCGGCGCTTTTCTGGCTCAAGATGGCTAATGCGTAAATTCAAGCGGTCGCTCTTCTTGACATAGCTGTGCGGCTCTTTTAAGGTGCCGTCGCCCATCTCGCTCAAATGCAGCAAGCCTTCCAAGCCATCATCGAGCGCAACAAAAGCACCGAAATCGACGACATTGGTGACAATACCTTCGACCAATTGACCTTCATGATATTTGGTCGCGGCGGCTTCCCACGGGTCACTAAGCAGCCGTTTGCGGCTGAGCGCGATACGATTGTTTTCGCGGTCGAGGCTTAAGACATGAACCTTGATCTCTTCACCGACACGCAGCACATCACGCGGATGATCGACACGATGCCAGGCTAATTCGCTGACATGGATCAAGCCATCGGCGCCACCCAGGTTGACAAACGCGCCGAAATCGCGCAAACCCGTGACCGTGCCTTTGACAATATCGCCTTCTTTAAGCTCCGCCAGCAAGCGTGCTTTTTGCTGTGCACGCCATTCACGCTGCGCTTCGCGTTCGCTGAAAATCAAGCGGCGGCGCGTTTGGTCAACTTCGATGACCTTGACTGCGAGCGTCTTGCCCATCAATTCGTTCCAGCTATCACGCCCACCGCTCGATCCCATCGAGACGAGGTGCGAACTGGGGATGAAGCCTTCGAGACGATTCCACTGGACGAGGATACCGCCCTTGTTATTGTCTTTGACAAAAACTTCGACGACTTCTTCTGATTCGAGCAGTTTCTTGGCTTTTTCCCAGTCATACTGCTGCAAACCCATGTTAATCGACACGATCAAGTTATCATCTTGGTCGCGCGGGTTCATCACATACACTGGCACTTCCGCGCCGACGCGCAGACCAGAGCGGACTTCCGGGTTAAGGCGGGTTAAATCCTCTACCGGAACGATGCCATCTCGTTTTGCGCCCATATCCACGATGACTTCACGGTCATCGATTTGCAAGATAATCGCGTTGCGAATTTCGCCGCGCATTGGGGGTTTATATGTGAACGTCGATTCGAGCAGTTCACGAAATTCCTCCCCATAATTATCAATAACTTGCTTTTCCATATCCATTTGAACGAACCACCCTTACGAAAGATTGGTTATGCCCACTAAAATGCGAACCGACGAATGACTCATAGACGTTGCTCATCGGGAAAACAGATGACCTGCGCGAGACGCAGCTTGACGATCCAAATTCTAGAGGGAGAATCTTACTGAAATGTTGGGATCAGTATAACATCGGCTGTACAAGAAAATTGCAAACATTCTTGAATCGCTAATTCATGTCCGGTGCTAACATCCCCATATTGCGCATTCCGCGATCCATCTCCCATGGATAAATCACGTACGCATCCGTCGTCGCACCGTAAAAATCCGGCTTCTCATTCTTGAACAACGAGCGATACGGATTGAAATGCATCACACACGTGAAAGGCGTCGCACCTGTTGCCACCAGCCGTTCGCGCACGGCGATGCTGGTACGTCCGCTGCCCCACACATCATCGACGACCAACGTCTTACGGTTGATGACCAAAGACGAATCGGGAAACTGTAAGAATGTGGGCCATGCCATCAAGCCCGCCGCCGCTTTCGCCGGGAAATCGACCGCCGCCGTCAGTACATTTTGCACGTCGAGTGCCTCTGCCAGCATTCCACCTGGAATGACACCACCGCGTGTGATCATGATGATGCCGCTGAACGGACCCACCGATAACAGTTGTGGGATCAAAATATCGATCAGTTTATCGACATCCGACCACGTCATGACTTCATGGCGCATGGGGTTATTGGGCGACTCCATCATTCAGAAAAACCTCTATGGTACTGCGAGAACGCGAGGGAAAGTGTAAATTATACCACAGCTATAGAGTTTTTGCTTACCCGTATCTGGTCTTTTAACAATCAATTGACGCCTTTCTAATGCCTTCACAATTTTGAATCATAGAGAACGCGCAGAACGCAGAGAATTGGTGTAAATACGCCGCGTTCTGTGCGTCCTGTGTGGTTAAGGGGATATAAGGCGTAGGGCTTGCGTTAGATAGCGCGGTGCTGTATAATTATTGCTATGGAAAACAACCGGCAGTTCAAGAGCAATCACAACATTGTCTACTCGTGCAAAGACCACATCGTATTTTGCCCGAAGTATCGACGCAAGGTGTTGGTCGACTTTGTGTATACTCGGCTGAACGAGATCATTCATGAGGTGATGACCGAGTTTGGGTGTGAAATATTTCAACTTGAAATCATGCCCGATCAGGGGCATTGACGCACTCGTCACTACCAGCGCGGGCGATAAGGTTGAGAACCCATCGTTCTACCGCAAAGCGCAAGTCAAACTGCGCGTCTTGCAGCGTTCGCTTGGTCGCAAGAAGCGGGGTGGCGCGAACCGTCGCAAAGCACTCCGTCGTGTCCAGCGCTGGCACGGACATATTGCCAATCAACGGGGCGACGTGCTGCACAAGTTGAGTACGGCACTCGTGCAAGATTATGACGGGATCGCGCTGGAAGATTTGCACGTTCGCAACATGGTGCGCAATCACCCTCTCAGCAAAAGCATTCTGGACAGCGGATGGTCGATGTTTCGGCACTACCTCACCTACAAGGCTGAAAGCGCCGGACGTGAGATTGCCTTTGTCAACCCCGCCTATACCTCCAAGACCTGCTCCAACTGTGGTGCGGTGTTTAGCGACTTTAACTTGTCTACATGATGGCTGGACTGTACCTGTGGTCGCAGTCGAGACTGAGACCACAATGCAGCCATCAATATTTTAGCAAAAGCCGGATGGGACACGTCCGCAAACGCTAACGTAGAGTGCGGTTATGCTCAAGCGTTGTTTGGATGCCCCTGCCTTTAGGCATGGGGAGTGTCACTTTGTTCACCAGTATTGAAACCGCCTGTTCGCTCAAACATAACAGGTTGAAGCAAGACCTTCGCCAATTTTCCTGCACGTCTTACATGAACGTGTGCCGGAGGATAATCGGACGTAAAAATAATGAATTGATACCCGCTTACGTGAAGCACTGTAGACATCGATTACTCCGCTTTCAGCCATGCCCCAGTTGGCAGTTTCTCCCCCGCGCGGATCGCCACATCGAGGCGATTCTCGAACGGCGTGAGCGGACACGAGTAGCCGTCGCTGTACACACAGTACGGGTTATACGCCTCGTTGAAATCGACATGAAACGTGTTTTCCCCGACCGATTCCGGGTCGAGGTAGCGCCCACCCCCGTAGGTTTCGCGGTTAGCGTTCGCATCGACGAACGGTAGAAAAAACCCGTGTGGAGTCTCGTAGATCGTCAATTGTATGGCTTGCCCGTCAATGTCGAACGCAAACCGTCCGGCACGGCGGTAACGGCGCAAGTCACCCGATGTGGTTTCAATCGTGATTACATCGTCGTCGGGGTACGGTTCGACTGTCACGGTCATCGTCAGCGTCGAGTCGATATCGTAATAATCAAGCGCGGTAAAATGATCTTGTTGGGCAGGTGTCAGCGGTGATTGCGGATGCGTTTTGAAAAACGTGTTTTTCTCACGACGCATCGCCAAGAGGCGGTCGGAACTCATCGACAGTGTCCTTTTCATCGGTTTGTGGGGCGAAACCTTCCGCCAAAATATCAATAACCTGTTCCGGCGTTTCGACAAAGCGCGTCGATGTCCACTGTTCCATCGCGACATATTTGCTCATCAAAAAGTCGAACGCGACGCGCCGCCAAAATTCGCCGTAGCAGATGACCGGTTTGGGCGGCATATCGCCCACACGAATTACTTCCCAGACGTTGGCAAGTTCCGCCAACGTACCGATGCCGCCTGGCAGCACGACATAGGCATCAGCGTGTTGAATCAAATACATAAGCCGCTCGCGTGCGGTCGGCATCTTCATTTCTTCGCTGATATACGGATTAGCGCTGCGTCCTGCCGTATCGAACTGCGCCGTGGTGACACCGATGACATGTGCGTTGGCGTCACGCGCGCCCTGACTAACGCTTTCCATGACGCCGCCATAGCCACCTGTCATAACGATATAACCCGCCTTACCCAGCCGTCGCCCGATTTCACGCGCTGTGTAGTATTCGTCTTCATCGAGAGAGGCTTTGCCACCACCAAAGACCGCGATGGTCGTCACAGGCATATCCTTTGAATATGCAGTTTGATACGTACTAATGTAACAAAAAACGCGGCGCTTTGTCCACCGACACGCCGCGTTTTTTGTTCAATGATGGAGACGGAGAGGGAGGGATTCGAACCCTCGATACCCGCAAGGGTATACTCATTTTCGAGACGAGCCCATTCAACCGCTCTGGCACCTCTCCTGATTTAGCTAGATTATCATGCAATAACGCGTGTTTTACAACACTGGTTTTGCGCCGATTTACGGTCTCAGTGATTGGAAAAACGCGCGTAATTGCGCGCCGGCTTCATCTGCGAGCAAACCGCCCTGCACATCGACTCGGTGATTGAGTTTGTCATGCCGGCATACATCCATGATGCTGCCCGCCGCACCCGCTTTCGGGTCAACCGCCGCGTAGACCAAACGTGGCAAGCGTGCCAGGACCATTGCGCCTGCGCACATCGCACACGGTTCAAGCGTGCAGTACAGCGTGACCTCTTCCAGCCGCCAGTGACCGAGATGCGCCGCCGCTTGGCGTATCGCCAATATTTCGGCGTGCGCGGTCGGGTCATGGTCGGCTTCGCGGCGGTTATACCCCGTACCGATGACACGCCGTTGATGCACCGCGACTGCGCCAATCGGCACATCGCGCGAACCCAGCGCTTTTTCCGCTTCGGTCAGCGCCAGCCGCATATAGTCGATGTCATTCAGACTTATAATTCCTTTCGCAAATAGACTAGCCCTACGGTAACAGCTGTATCAACCCAGTCCTTAAAACGCTGTTTAGTGTCGTCCTCATTATCCAGATAAGAAAATGTAAATGGACTTTGAGTTAGTGGTTCGATGCTAAAAGCATCCTTACTATCAGGATCATCTGTCAACAGTTTTTTATATGCACAAGCTGAACAAGCCATTTGTCCCCTAAATTCACGACCATATAGATGAAACGATAGAAGGATTTCGACCCTAGAATCCTGCATAAAGGTCGAAAGCTTACTCCAGCTTTTGTATGATTTTAGGTTTGCCCAATAATCAAGTTTTTTTGCTGTTTCAACAATCTGAATTTGATAGTATCCCGAAGTAGGATCATTGGATTGTGCAGAAGACAGTGCTACGCGATTGATACCCACAAGACCTTTGGTAGAGACATCAAGTTGGTGTTTTACCGATTCCAACTGAGATTGTGATTGACCAAATAGTTTCTCAGCTAAACTTCGTGTCTGAATTCTCTGGTTTTCAACTTTTTGAGTTTCTGTTTGACGCAATTTATCAGCAATTGAAGCGATAACACTTTGAATACCTGTACCTTCAGCTTCTTCAACCACTGATAAATCTAATGCTCTAGTTATTTGCGGTCGCTGTGCTAAAGCAAAAAGATCAATTAATGGCTTAAGATTTCCCTCATCAGCCGCTTCAAGTGCATCAATATATGCAGTTCTATCATCTCGTGTGACGACGAGTGGAAACCATCCTGCACGAATAAAAACCAAACTCGCTAAACAGCGTGCTACACGCCCATTGCCATCTTGGAATGGATGTATTTGTGAAAAACGGTGATGCAGCCATGCAGCTTCTACCTCAGGCGGAACTTTCATTTTTTCATGCTGTAAATGCCAAGCAATTAATTGCTCCATTTGAGGGGTGACTTGTTCGGGTGGACAATAGTAATAAATTTCTCCACTCGGTCTTGTAGGATTATTAGGATATTTCTTCCAGTCTCCCTTAAGCAGAGTGACTAACCCTTTATTGCCGAATGGATCGAGAGCTTCTGTAGAGTCCTGATGGTTTGTAAGCAATTGATGTAGCTGCTTTATATAAGACGTAGACAGTTGGCGGTGCTGAGCAACAAAAGCGAACAAACCCGACAGAGCCTGTTTTTGGTCTTGTATAAGTGCTAATACTTCAAATACAGGTTTATTCATAGAACCATATGGAATTATGGCTTCTACAAAACCCTGCTCGATCAACAATTGTGTAGTACCACGATCAATAGTATACAGACGTTCAATTACACCTGTTTCGATTGCAATTCTGCGTTCAAGGCGTTCCAAAAATCTCAAATACTCGATAGTTTCTTTTAACTCAGAGGATTGATCCAACCAAACCCGAGCAAGCGATTGAACCTCTTCATTTACTAAGGTTTCCCAGTTTTCAGGCAAGTTCTCGATTTTCGACCAATCGTTCAAACCCATTGTTTCCATCCTTTCGCCAGCCGCATATAGTCGATGTCATTCATGGTTGCTGAATGCTGTCGAGTGCCACTCGCCCGAAGGAAACAACGGCTGAATCGCATTTTCCATTGCACGCCAGCGCCGCACTTGAAACGAGGTGTGCGCGGCAAGGACGACAATAAACGTCAGCGCCAATAATGCGCTCGATACGGTGGTGAGAAATATATTGGTGCGTCCAGCCGATTCAAAAATCGTCGCGCCGCGCGTGCTAGCCAGGCTCGAATGTTCCGCGATCATAAACTGCAAAATCTGATCCGAACTCGCCGACTCGTGCTGATTATTTTCGGTCGTCACCATATCGCGCTTCCTCGCTCAAAACATCGATAACTGCTTGACACCTGGATCGGCTGACGGCGGTTGATCGTCGTGCGCATCCTGATCGTGGTCAGTTTGATCGTGCCGCCCCGCCAGATGCGGGTCTTGCGCTGCAACATCCAGCGCGACTAGTTCGCCGCCACCGATCATGCCGCCGGGATTAGCTGCCGCTTCGTTGGCAGCCGCTGCCGCGCTCAATGCCGCAATCTGACTGATCAACGCCGGGTCGGGGATGTAATCCGCGCCAACATCATCGACATGCGCCGTCGCCATCACACGGAGTTCGGCAATCTCGTCCTCACGAAAACCAACTTCGATCAAGACGCCGCGCAGTGTGCGTTCAGTACGGATATCGTTTTGATGAATGACATAGGTGTAATGCGAGCGCAAACAATCGCGCCAATGATCCGAAAACGGAGATTTTCCTGGCATAATACGTCTCTTTTACTCACGTCGTAAAGCGTTCAATAACACCTCTAATGCGTCAACCGCTTCATTCAATGCGCGCGGCGGGTCGTCGGCACGCGCGATCCATAAGGCAGCTTCATTCATCGCCCCTGATAGCAAATGGGTGATCGCCGTAAGCGGTATTGGGCGAAGCATGTCTTTTTCAGCCAGCGCGCTCAACGCTTCAGACAACGTTCGCATCGTATTGGCTTCATCGAGCGCGCGCCATGTGTCCCATCCTAGCACAGCCGGTGCATCGATCAAAGCGATGCGTTGAAACGCCGGGTCTAAACTCGCTTGTAAAAAAGCACGGCAGCCCGCGTGCAGTTGTTCCCAGTCATCGGCGTTGGCTTCCGCCGCCGCGTCGATCTTGTTGGCGTTTTCACGCAGTACGTCGTTCAAGACCGCTTTGAACAAGCCTTCTTTGTTTCCAAAGTGATGGTACAACGCGCCACGCGTCACGCCCGCCCGCCCGACGATTTCTTCAGTCGCTGTGTTGGCGTATCCATGCTGCACAAAAAATTCGCGCGCAATGGCGATGAGTTCGGCAATCGTGGTCTCGCGTTGTTCGCGTTTCGTCCGTGATTTTGAAGTTGGCATTGTCTCGCTCATTGACATACATACAGACTGTATGTAAAATACGTACAAGGTGTATGTATTTTACACCATCGATGAGATGAAAGGCGACACCCTATGAAATTGAACAGCTTTTACCCCGTCGTAATGACCGACCAATTGGCGGAAAGCCGCGATTTCTATGTTCGGCAGTTTGGCTTTGATTTGACCTTCGAGTCCGATTGGTATATCAGTTTGAAGCGCGGCGATGTCGAACTTGCCATCCTCACCCACAATCACACGACGATCCCCGAAAACTATCGTAAACCTGTACAAGGCTTGATCCTGAACTTTGAAGTCGAAGATGTCGATGCTGAATACGCGCGCTTGATCGAGACCGAGCACCTGCCGCTCGTTCAAGAACTTCGCAGCGAGGCGTTCGGTCAGCGCCACTTCATCACACACGATCCAAGCGGAGTCCTGATCGATGTGATCACCGAAATTCCACCATCCGAAGCCTACGCCAGTCAATTCAGCCAAACATGAGCTGATCAGTGAGCAGTGGGTGGCGCTTGAATCACCCGTTGTTATTTCTTGAAGCGATTCAAGACCGCTAACAATTCTTCGCCATATACTTGCTGCCGCCATTCGCCCAAACCGGGGATATCGCGCATGGCATCCAGATTGAGCGGCATTTGCTCTGCCAGTGACCACAACGCTTCACGCGCGATGATGACATCGGCTTCGACACCGCGTGTTTCTGCACGTCCCTTGCGCCATTCACGCAGTGCCGTATACACCTCAACCACAAACGGGTCGGGGGGCGGTTCTTGTACAGGCTGCTTGGGCAGATCGGCTTGGTTGCCGCGTTGGACTGCCTTAAGGAGCGCATCGCCATAGCGGCGAACGAGCGCAGCGCTCAACCCTTCCGCTTTTGCCAGCGCATCGAGCGTTGTTGGCAGCATCGATGCGACCGCTACCAACGATTTATCCTGCACGATTTTGAATGGCGGTGTATTGGCGCGCTTGGCTTGTTCTTCGCGCCATAAATAGACTTCGCGCAGCACCGCCATTTGACGCGGCTTCAAACGCTGTGGCTTGCCCAGTCTCCAAAAACCATCAGGGTCAAACTGATGTACCGACGCAGGCAGATGAACCAGATCATTAAACGTCTCGTGCGCTTCTTTCCAGTAATCGAGTTCCGTCAAGCGTTCGACGAAATAGTCGCGCAGTCGGGGAAGATAATGCGTATCCGCTTGTGCATAGCGCAAACTGTTGGCAGAAAGCGGTCGCGCACCCCAGTTATCGCGCTGATGACTTTTATCCAGTTCAATGCCGACGACAAGACTGACCAGATTGTTCAAACCGATCAGCTTGACACCGCAAATACGCGCCGCGATTAACGTATCGAACAAGTTGACGAACGTGAAGCCGTAATCGCGCTTCATCGTCATCAGGTCATAAGTCGCCGCGTGAAAAACTTTTTCGATGCTGGGGTCAGCGAATATCGGCGCAAGCGGACTCATATCGCGGATTAAAAATGGATCGATAATCAGGTCTTGCGTCCGCGTACTGATTTGTATGAGACACACGCGCTCTTGATACGCATAGAGACTGTTTGATTCGGTATCGACGGCGATCAGTGTTTCTTTTGCCATCATCTCTACGGCGCGGCGCAATTGTTCGCCTGTGGCGATCAAACGCACGGGTGGAAGTGGTGGCGGAACGGTTGTCGGTTGTGAAGTTGTGGTCATAGCCACTTACGATAACGAAAATACAGCACCATGACAACTACAATGAAGACTAAACTGACCAGGATCAAGAGAAAAGCGTCCGGGTGTTCGGCGAATGGCAGCGCAATATTCATGCCATAGATGCTGCTCACTAACGTAAGTGGCAGCATGATCACCGAAAAAATCGTCAGCACACGGATCACTTCGTTGATACGATGGCTGACTAGCGTATCCGCGGTTTCGCTCAAACCGCCGATGATTTCATAATCTTCGTCGATCATGTCGCGCGCCCGATAAATGTGGTCGAGGATATCGCTGAAATAATCTTCCATATCCTCTTGCATGACGGGATGCGTCAGCCGTTCCAGGTTTTCAATAATCGGTATTTGCTGGCGGATAATACGACGCAGCGAGATGATATCGCGGCGCAGCAGGGCGATATCACGAATCACCTGACGGGCGTCGCTCGTAAACACTGTTTCTTCAATTTGTCGAATGCTGATGTCGAGGCGATTCAAAATCGGAAGAATATAATCGACCAGCATATCCAAAATCGAATAAAACGCATGGCTCGCGCCGCCATCCAAAAATCTGTTCGTTGCCGTTTTGTCGATCAAACACTTATCGTACAGTTCTTCGAGCGGTTTCAAATTGCCTTCATGGATTGTCACCACATAACCGCGCCCGATCAAAAATTCGATCTCACTTTGCCGCGATAATCGCAGTTTCGGGTTCCAGACCGGAAAATGCATAACGACGAACACGTAATCGTCCTGTGTATCCAGTTTTGGACGTTCATTGGTGCTGAGAATATCCTCTAAGTTTAGCGGGTGGATGTACGGATAGATGCGATGAAGCGCCTCAACGTCCTGCGGCGTTGGGTGAACGATATTGATCCAGGTTATGCGTTTGCCACTCATCTGTTGAATGCTCATGTACCAATTATCACTCGCTGACTACGGTTATCGCAAGCATTTACAGATTGGCGAGATTTTTAGCGTTCGCTTACCGTCAAAAGCCACGAACCAAATGCACTTTAATATCGCCTATCGCCTGCACGCTGCCCGCGAAACGCCATTCGCTAAGCGTTTTCTTTTTGCATCTCCAAGTCGATTGTGATACATTTTACAAATGCGTTCAGACTGCACGATTGAATCTTAGTAATCCTCTACCTAAGATATACACAGCGTGCTATACTTGAACCAATAAAGTTCGTTTTGAGGCGAGTTTTAGGAGGTGTTTATGGCGACCGTCGTTTCGACAGAGACGCAAGCCAAAGTCACAGCAGCCCCCAAAGAGCGAATCGCACCCCGTGTTGAGGTGGCTGCACCCAACCGCCGTGAATTCCTCTATTACATCTGGGGTGCATCTATTGCCATGCTGCTCGGTGGTTCGGGCGTGGCGCTGATCTGGTTTGCACTGCCCCGTTTTGCCGAAGGCACATTTGGTGGCACTTTCACGCTCGATTCTTCACGCGTTCCGGTGCCAGGCGCAGCCCCCACCCAAGTGCCAGAAGGTCGTTTCTGGGTTTCCAACGTCGCCAACGAAGGCTTAGTGGTCTTATTTGGCGTTTGCACACATCTGGGCTGCCTGCCGAAATGGGTTTCGACCAACAACCGTTTTGAATGCCCATGTCATGGTTCGAAATTTGAACTGAATGGCAAATATATTGAAGGTCCTGCCCCACGCAGTTTGGATCGTTTTGCGACGACCATCACGTTTGCCGATGGCACCAGTGCCATCTCTGACGAAATTGGCGATCCGATCCCGATTGAAGGCAAAATTGTTGCCAGCGTGGCTATCAACACAGGGCGGCGTTTGCGTCGCACGGGTAAAAACTAAGTTTAGTCAGGTCACAATCAACATTCGCTAAGCAAGGAGTTTGCAGGAGCAAAACGGATGTCCGTTCTCCCATTCCCGTCCTTTTTGGACGACATTAAGGAAAAAGGCTTAAAAAGAGCCGTTTTTGATGGGGTAAACGAAGTTGTCGAGCGCATCACGGCGGGTATGAACCTGCAAGATATTCGTGAAGCGCTGCGCGGTGAAGCCCCCAGCCGTAAACCGAACCCACGCTTGCAGCCGCACGCGGACGGTTTCTGGTTGCATATGCGTCCCAGCTATTTCCATAAATCGGTAACGGGCGTTTATCCCGAATTCCGTTTAGGCTGGCTTTCAACCTATTTCGTCTTTTTTGAGACGATCACCGGTATCTTCCTGATGGTGTTCTACACGCCATCACCCGAAGTCGCCTACGCCAACATGCTCACCATCATGAGCAATGTGCCGCTCGGTCAGTTCATGCGCGACCTGCACCGCTTGGGAGCAGAGGCGATGGTGATCATCGTCACGCTGCACATGTTACGCACCTTTTTAACCGCCAGTTATAAAAAGCCCAGAGAGTTTACATGGGCAACCGGCATCATCCTCATCTTTCTGACGTACTTCCTGAGCTTCAGCGGCTATTTGCTGCCGTGGGATCAGTTGGCGTTGTGGGCGGTGACGATTGGCGCTTCGATGGTCGAAGCCGCACCGCCAGAAATTGTCGGCACGAACTTGAACCTGCTGCTGCGCGGCGGACCCGATATTGGTGCAAACGGCTTGCTCCGTTTCTATTTGCTGCACGTGTTGGCTGTGCCCGCACTGCTGTTCATGTTCACGGGTGTGCATTATTACAAGGTGATCATTCACGGTCACAGTTTGCCGCCAAAAGAAGAAAATATTGGAGAAGACACCGCTAAGCGCGTACCGCTCGATAAGCGTGTGTATTTCATCCCCGATGTTCTGACCAGCGAGATCATGTGGATCGCCGTCACAACGTTGATCCTGGTTGTTCTGGTGACGTGGTTCTTCCATGCGCCGCTCGAAAATCATGCCGATCCGCAAGTAACACCACTTGGTACGACCGCCCCCTGGTATTTCTTATGGGTGCAGGGCGCGCTCAAGTTGGGCGATAAAGTGCTGTGGGGCATCATCTTCCCGACAGTGCTGCTCGTGTTCTTCATCATTTGGCCATATATCGATACCGCACCGAGCCGTCGTTGGGCACACCGCCGCATTCAGTTGACAGTCGGTTTCGTTATCATGAGTATGCTGGTCATCTTCAGTTATATGGGCTTGGCAGAATTCGGCGTCGTCAATTCGGCGGATACTACTGTCATGTATCATCTGACGAAAGAGCCTGCTCACAATCAGGTCGGCACGCTGCGCCCAATTCCATTTGAAGAATTGCAAGCGGGTATTTATACGACGCGCCAGTTCGAAGCGCTTGATGAATCAGAACAAACGACTGTCGTCAACGCTTTCAACGCCGAACTTGAAATGGTCAACACAGACGGCGGTCGCGCGATTGCAGAAGACGTGTTAGCGTATCTTGGCACATCGCAAAACCTGCCATTGTCAAGTTTAGAGGTTGTACCAGTTTCCTCAAGTTCGCGCGAACTGCGTGAAGTCGTCGAAGGCTTTGCCCACGAACTCGAAATCAACGAAAATGAACTCCATAACGCCTGGGGACTCATTATCGTCACGGATGTACAAGACGATTTGAAACGGATTGACGTGGTGATTCGTTGGGAAGACGTGGAACTCGAAAACGGCAAGGTCGTATTCGATGAAGCGGGTGAACCTGTGCTGCGTTTGGACGAAAATGGGAATACCATCCCGCGTTTGAACAGCCAGCATATTTATATTCACCGCGATTCGCAGTATTTCGCAGCACCGGGAGCATAGTTCGTGAATCTTCAACGCTTGCTCATACAAAAGATGGAACATCGCATCATCGTCGGGACGGTTGCGTTCTTGGCGATGCTGGCGATTGTCGGGTGGATTGCCATCAACGAACCCGGTCGTATGGCGGCGTTCTCGCGCCAATACAGCGGGCGTTCGATTGAACGTGGCGCAATCCTGTTCTCGAATAACTGCTCGACGTGTCATGGTATCGATGGGCTGGGCGTGATCGGTCGCGCCCCTGCCCTCAACACGCCGTATCTATTTGGTCATGACTTCCTGGCGGACATCAGCCTGGAACTGCGCACGCTGGGCTTCGAATACGACGCCGAAGGCACAACCGACGTGCGTAAAGCCGAAATCGATGCGCGCCGCGCCGAATTGGAAGCTGAACAAGCGACCCGAGTTGCGCAAATGCAAACTGCTCTCGATGCACAAGGCGATTACGACCCGACTGCACCCGGTCGTTTGCAGAATTTAGGCTGGGGTGGCACGGTTCGTAACTATGTCTATACCACGCTGGTGCATGGACGCCCGAACAGCGCGACGTATTGGCCGCAGCCGATGGGGGCATGGGCGCAAATCGCTGGCGGACCCTTGCGTAACGACCAACTCGAAGACCTGACCAATTACATCTTGAATTGGGACAAGAGCGAGGAATGGACGATCGCTGACCTCAACCGTGTACGTCAATTTCCGCGCACACCAGTCGATGGCGCGCAGTTCGCGGGACTGACAGGAGAACCGACTGTTGGTACAGATGTCGCGGCGATCCTGACCGAAATTTCGACGCTGCAAGGCAATATCCAATCGGGCGAGACCCTTTACAGCACACTTGCATGTGCGGGTTGTCATAACGGTGGTGCGGTTGGACCTGCCACCGAAGGCACATGGACGCGCGCGAGCGAACTCCGCTTGCAAGACCCTGCTGTGCAAGCACTGCTGCCCGAACTGACCGCGCAAGCCTATGTCGTTCACAGCATCGTGCTGCCGTATGAATATCTGGTAGCGCCTTACGGTCCTGTCATGCCAGCAACCTTTGGCACAACGCTGTCGTATCAGCAAATGGCGGACTTGCTCATATACCTGCAAAGCCAGGACCAGCCAATTCAATAATCGTGTCAGGGCGGGTTTCATACGCCCATGACAGCAATAAAACGAGCGTCTCTTAAACCAGAGACGCTCGTTTTATTTTATCAACTCAGCTTACGCAGATTGCCCTCATCCTAAGTCTTTCTCCCTCAGGGAGAAGGACTTCCCCTACCGCGACAGTTTTTCACTCCTCGCCCTGAGGGAGAAGGGCAGGGGGTGAGGGCTGAAAACGAGGGGCTTGCGTAAGGTGAGTTATTTTATCACCTGCGCCGAACGCCCTACGTTTTTATGTCACCAATGCGGTACAATATGCACAATTCGGTCTTTATTGCACAACACCTCTGCACAGGAGTGCGCTCAACATGTTCACACAATCGCGCTTACGCTGGCTAACGCTCATCATACTGCTGTCCGGTCTGATCATGCCGATACTGTCAACCCTTGCACAGGAAGCGACTGCCGAACCGATGACCGCGCTGGGCGGGCAAATCAATATTCCAGCGTCCAGCGCCGCCGAAGTGACCGCTGAAGGCGAAAACATTGAAGCAGCGGAACTCGCCATCGACGAAGAAACCGTAAGTTCCGGTGGTACATCACTTGCCGTTTTGTTGTTCGGTTTTTTGGCAATTGTGGCGGTGGTCGGTGCCATGATGGCGCGTGAAGGCGTTTTTAAGAATTTGTTTAACCGGCGTACCTCTTAACCAGTTCGATAGATTGTGCTATTCATCACAAGATCAGGTATAATAAGCGAAATGTCGTTCGTGCAGGCGTCAAACCATGCCGCCCGTAAGTCATTTCGGAGACCTAGCAATGGCACAATCTACGCCGTGGCAAAAACCTGTCGATGCGGGTATTCCCGCTAAAAAATCCAACCGCATTCAATTTCTGATCGGCGGCTTTCTCATTCTCGCGGCAATTGGCTTTTTGATCATCTCCGGCACGATGTCGGGCGCACGCTTCTTCATCACCGTCGATGATCTGATGACCAGCAGCACGTATGTCGATCAAAGCGTGCGTATCAGCGGCGTCGTTCTGGGCGATACCATCGTTTATGACGCGCAAAACCTCACCCTCGAATTTACGATTGCCAATGTCCCGACCGAGTTCGATGATCTCGGCACGGCGCTGCATATCGCCGCCAACAACCCCGAAGCAACGCGCTTACAGGTACGTGTCGAAAATCAGGTCAAGCCCGATTTACTCCGACACGAAGCGCAAGCGATCTTGACTGGCGCACTCGGCACAGACGGTGTGTTTTACGCGAGCGAACTCAACTTGAAATGCCCGACGCGTTTTATTGAAGGAATGCCGGAAAATTTGCGTGACGACGGTACTTTAGAGCAAGGCGCGTAATCCCATGATTTCTGAAATAGGCACGATTTGTTTGATTCTCGCGTTTGGCGCGGCGATTTACGCGATCATCGCGTCGGTGATCGGTGTGCGGCGCGGTGATAATCGTTTGGTCGTCAGCGCACGTAACGCCGGATTATTGACGTTTCCGCTCTTGCTCACCGCCATGCTGCTTCTTTTGAGCGCGCTGCTCACTCAGCAATATCAAATCAGTTATGTTTGGCAAGTCACCGACCCCAACACGCCGACGATATTTCGCATCACCGCCCTGTGGGGGTCACAGCAAGGATCGCTGCTGTTCTGGTGCGTGCTGATGAGCGTGTTCGCGTTCGTCGCACTCGCCACCCAGTGGCGCGAACACCGCCGCTTGATGCCGTATGTCAACGCATTTACGATGGCGTCGCTGGCGTTCTTTGTCGGGCTGGTCTTGTTTCTCGAAAATCCGTTCACGCGCATCTGGGCGGACGCCGCCGGAAATCCGGTCGGGGGCGTCTTTCAACCGTCGGGCACGACCTTCGTGTCGGTCGATATCCTCGCGCAGAGCGCGCGCGGCTTAAATCCGCTGCTGCGGCATATCGGCATGATCATTCATCCGCCGATGTTGTATCTCGGCTTTGTCGGCTTTGTCATCCCATTCGCCTTTGCGATGGCGGCGTTGGCGAGCGGCGACCTTTCCTCCAACTGGATCAAGGCGACGCGGCGCTGGACGCTGGCATCGTGGTTGTTTCTCGGTCTCGGTTTGATCTTGGGCGGGCGCTGGGCATACGACGTACTCGGCTGGGGCGGGTATTGGGGCTGGGATCCGGTCGAAAACGCTGCGTTTCTGCCCTGGCTGATCGGCACTGCATTCTTGCACAGCGTCATGATTCAGGAAAAGCGCGGGATGCTGAAAACCTGGAATATGGCACTGATCATTCTGACATTCAGTGCGGTTATGTTCGGCACATTTGCGACGCGCAGCGGCTTGATCGAAAGCGTGCACAGCTTCGCTCAAAGCGAGATCGGCATCCCAATGTTTGTATTTTGGGCGGGCATAACATTGACCGGCGTCGTATTGATCGTATATCGTCGTCATCAAGGGCATCTCCGCGATGAACACGTTTTCGCGGGCATTGTCAGCCGCGAATCAATGTTCGTCCTCAACAATGTGATTTTTGTCGCACTCACTGGCGCGATTTTCTGGGGCAGTTTTGGGGCGCCGATCATCGCGGAACTGACGACCAATACCGACATCACGCTCGGCGCAGAATACTTTGAGATGGTGACACCGCCGCTCTTTATCGCCATGTATATTTTGATGGGCATCGCCCCGCTTTCGGCGTGGGGTGCGATGAGCATCGGTCGGCTTGGGCGCGCACTGATCGCGCCAATTGCGATTACCATACTGGTGTTGGTGGTTTTATTTCTGACCGGCACGACGCAAGCGGGCGCACTGCTGGGCTATGGCGTCGTTCTATTGGCGGGTGTAGTCGCCGTGTATGAAACAGTGCGCGGCGCACAAGCGCGCAAACGCAAACACGACGAAAGCTGGTTAGCCGCGTTCGTCAATATTTTTGGACGCAACCGCCGCCGCTATGGTGGCTTCATCGTGCATCTGGGAATCACCGTGATTGGGATCGGCGTGATCGGCTCGACATTGTTCCAGCAAGAGACACAGCGCACGCTCGCTGTAGGTGACTCGCTCGAACTCGGCGGCTATACACTGCGCTTAGACACCGTCGATCTGGGGCAGATCGCAGATGACGGGCGCGTTATGGACATCGCCAATTTGACGCTGCTCCGCGATGGCAGCGAACTCGCCCGTATTCGCCCGCGCCTGGATTTTTATCCGCAGGCACAGGGCATGAACACTATGACCATCGCAGGCGCACATTCAACACTCGAAAACGACTTTTATGTCCTGCTTTCGGGCTACGAACAAACCAATCCAGGCGACTCCACCACGTTGAGCGCCACCTTTAAGGTGTATCTCAATCCATTGGTCAATCTGGTCTGGTGGGGTGGCATCATTTTGATCATCGGCACGGTGATTAGCACACTGCCCAACGAAACCGCACCCGCGCGCGCGCGCCGTCCGTTAGAAGCAAGGGCAAAAGCGACCGCATGAAACGGACATTTGGAATGATCAATCGCTTTCCGCCTGCGCGCCTGCGCGCCTGCGCGTTATGTTTTTGGCTGCTGCTCTGGCTCACGCTGCCAGCTTATGCTCAAACCGAGCCGATCACCGATGACGATGTGAACGTGCTCGCCAATCGCCTGTACTGTCCGGTGTGCCCCAACGAAACGCTTGATGCCTGCCGCACCGAAGCGTGCGCGCAATGGCGTGAAGATATTCGCGTCCAGTTGCAAGCGGGCGCGACCGAACAGCAGGTAATCGATACATTCGTCGCGCGTTTCGGTCAGCGCGTGGTGGGTAATCCGCAGGATCCAGCGCTGCGTGCGCTCGCGGTTGGCGCGCCGATCCTGCTTGCAGGATCGGCTGTCATCGTCGGCGTCCTCACGTTCGCGCGCTGGCGCGGGCGCAAGGGGATCGAAACGCCCACCCACGCGGCTTCATCGGTTGATGATCCGTACCGCACACAAATTGAACGCGATCTCGAATGACCGACAGCGACTTTCTCCAACAAATCGACCCCGCGCCCGAACCAATCCGACACGGCGGCTTGAGCGTTGGCAGCATCGTCTTGATCACAGGCGTTGTGCTGTTCGCCGCCGTGATCGGGATCGCGCTGCTCCGCCAGCAGCAAACACAGCCGACGAGCGGACAAGCGCCGGATTTTACGATCACGACCTTTGACGGTCAGCCATTCACCTTGAGCGAGCAGCGCGGCACAATCGTCGTCGTCAATTTTTGGGCGAGCTGGTGTGCGCCATGCCGCGAAGAAGCGCCCTTGCTTGAGGCGCTGTGGCGTGACTATCAGGATCGCGGCGTGATCGTGGTCGGCGTCGCATATGCCGATCTTGATAACGATTCGCGCGCCTTCATCGACGAGTTCGGGATCACGTATCCGAATGGCGCGGATATCGGCACGACGATCAGCAAAAATCGATATCACATTCTTGGTGTGCCAGAAACGTTTATCATCGACCAGAATGGAAATATCCGCCGCTTCTTCTTTCAACTGCTGCCTGATTCGGCGGGTGGCGACGATGATTTGTTTGTCAAAATTGCCAGTGTGCGCGCCACGCTTGATATATTGCTGGCAGAGGCAGAGACGTTATGAGCATCGAAGGCTTGATCGGTAGTGCGCTTGTCGTCACGCTGACACTGCTCATTATCGTGCTGCCGTTGCTGCGCCGTCCAGGCACGCAGATCGTCGATGAATTACAGATCGAAAAAGCGCGCGAACGCCTGAACATGTATTATCAACGGGTATTGCGAAACGTGCGCGATCTCGATGAAGACCACGATCTGGGCAAAATTCCCGGCGACGATTACGCCGCCGAACGCGAATTGTGGTTGAGTCGTGGTGTGCAAGCGCTCAAGGCGTTAGACGACCTCGAAGCACGCGCGCTCAGCTTTGACGCGACCGATGATAATCAGCTTGAGCGTGCTATTGACGATGCTATCGAATTGGCGATCCAAAAGGCTAAACTCGCTTGAGACTCAACCTGATCATCGCTGGACTATGGATTGTGCTGGCAGGGTGCACCGGCTTGGCAGGCGAACCGCGAATCGTGGCGACGATTCCGCCACCGACACTTGCACCCACCGAAGTCGGTCATCCCATTGCGCCGCCCGATATGGCGATAGGCGCGGCGTTGTTCGCGGCGAACTGCACCGCGTGTCATGGACTCAACGGCGCAGGTGACGGCGAACTTGTGCAAAGCGGGCAAGTACAAAATGCGGGTAACTTCACGCTGCCCGAAACGGTGATCTCACAGCGCCCGACAGCATGGCATGACACGATCACCAATGGGCGCATTGAGAATTTAATGCCACCCTGGCGCGACGCGCTTACCGAACAAGAGCGTTGGGACGTCGGCATGTATACTTACACACTGCACTATACGCACGAACAATTAGAACGCGGGCGCGCGCTGTTCGGCGAAAAATGCAGCGAATGTCACGGCGACTCTGGTGCGGGCGATGGGCGTCGAGCGGACGAGTTTGGCATTGGGGGCGTCAAAGATTTGACGTATCAACGCGGCATGGTCATGTTGAGCGACGACGCGATTTACAACATCATCAATGAAGGTATCGGCAACGAAGACGGAATGCCCGCTTTCGGCGCTGAACTGAGCGAGTCCGATATGCGCGCAGTTGCATCTTACGCGCGCACGCTTTCGCTGACGAACGCCAATATCATTGCCGCGCCCCCGTTACAAGCGACCGAAGAGCCTGTCGCCTCATTGGATGATGACGCACCAATCCTTGGGACGATTACCGGGGCGCTTCAAAACGGCACCGTAGGAGGCGTAACACCCGCAAATACCGACGTGACTTTGTTCGTGTTTTTGCCCGACGCTGATCCGCTTCAGTTGACCGTGACTGCCAACGAGAACGGCAGTTTTCGCTTTGACGGCGTGACGTTGCAAGCGGACGGACAGTATGTCTCCACGGTCTTATATCGCGATCGTGTCTTTACCAGCACGTTAACAGCGCCGCCGGTCGGCGCGGCGGCGCTCGATCTGCCGATCACCGTCTACGAATTGACCGAAGACCCATCAGTGATCGAGATCGCGGGCGTTGTCACGCAGGTGAGCGCGATTGGTTCATCGCTCGAAATTGTGCAGGTGTTTAGCTTTAGAAACACATCAGATCGCGCCTTTTCCACCAGTCAAATCGCGGAAAATGGTCGCCCGATTTCGGTTGTCATCAGTTTGCCACCCGGCGCGGTGATCACCGGTTTCAGCGATAGCGAGGCGCGCTATGTCGTGCTGCCCGAACAATTCCTGTTGGTCGATACAGCGCCCGTGATGCCCGGTGAAGAACACATCGTGCAGGTCATCTATATCGTCCAATATGCGCAGGACGCGATCATCGAACAGCCAATGCAGTATGCGCTCAACGGACCGGCGCGCTTGTTAATCCGCCCGACCAATTTGCGCGTAGCCAGCGCCCAGCTTGCGCCGCTCGGCATCGAAACACTTGGCACAACCGAGTTCGCCGCCTACGGCGCGGAACTTGCGCTCGAAGTGGGTGGCGTGCTGCGCTACGATGTGAGCGGCAGCACGCTTGATGTTAGCCAACGCGCCGAAAATCTGGTATCGAGCAGTAACCTGCCGACCATCATTGCAGCCGTCATCATCGGAGAAATCGCGTTGATCGGCGGCTTATATTTCTGGTATCGTCAGCGCGCTTCGAGCCGTAAGCGCCAGCAGCCCGATACACGGGCGATGCAGGATGCACTCGTCCGTCAAATCGCAGCACTCGACGCCGCGCACGACAAAGGCGAAATCGCGGACGATTATCATCAACGCCAGCGCGCCGCGTTGAAAACACAGCTTACCGAACTCATGAAAAATGCGTCGTAAATTAAGATCATGCCGCTTATCGAAACCATTAACCTGACCAAAGCGTACAGCTTGCAGCCGGTGCTGAAAAAACTCAACCTGAGCATCGACGCTGGCGAGTTTGTCGCGCTGCTCGGCGCGAACGGGAGCGGTAAAAGCACGCTGTTACGCATGTTGAGCGGTTTGAGCCGACCAACGGCGGGCGTGATCCGCATCGGCGGTTGGGAACTGCCGCGCGAAGTCGAGTCGGTGCGCGCGCAGATCGGCGTGGTTGGTCACAAACCGCTGCTGTACGAGACCTTGACCGCGCGTGAAAACCTGCGTTTTTTTGCGCGGCTTTATAACGTGCCGTTCGATGACGCGGTGTTACATGCCAGCCTGACCCGTGTCGGTTTGGCAAAGCGCGCGGATGACCTGGTACGTGGCTTTTCGCGCGGAATGCAGCAGCGCTTGAGCATCGCCCGCGCGCTCTTGCACAAACCCGACGTGCTGATCTTCGATGAACCGTATACTGGGCTGGATCAAAATGGATCGACGGCGCTGGACGACTTGCTGCGATCCGCGCACGCCGACGGACACACGATCATTATGGCAACGCACGATTTGGATCGGGCGGCGGGGTTGGCGTCACGCGCGGTGATTTTAGCCCGCGGAGTTTTAAGTAAAGATCAACCAATGGACGGTATCGACGGCGTGGCATTATCAGCGCTGTATCAGCACACGGCGGGGGCTTAAATATGCGAACACCATTTTTTGCTGCTGTCGTCGCCATCGTGCAAAAAGACCTGCGCGCTGAACTGCGCGGGCGTGATCTGGTCGGCGCGATGGGTATTTTCGCACTTTTGAGCGTGTTGATTTTCAGTTTCGCGCTCGAACTCGACCGCGTTGCACGCGTCGAAGCGGTGAGCGGCGTACTGTGGGTGACGGTGGTCTTTGCCAGTATTTTGGGCTTGAACCGCAGTCTGGCACTCGAACGCGATCAAGGCAATTTAGACGCGCTCTTGCTCGCGCCAGTCCGACGCGGCGCGGTGTACGTTGGCAAACTTGTGGGCAATTTTCTGTTCACACTCGTCATCGCGCTGCTGCTGCTGCCGATCATGACCGTGCTGTATGGGATCACGCTGTTCATCCCAGCGCTGTTATTGACTGTACTGCTCGGCGTCGTGGGCTTCACAACCGTCGGCACGTTGTTGGCGACCATGACCATCCAGACGCGCGCGCGTGAGGCACTGCTGCCGATCGTTATGATGCCGGTCGCGCTGCCGCTGCTGCTGACCGCCGTGCGCGCTTCGACTGGGATTATGAATGCCGCAGCGCAAACCACATGGCTTCCGTGGCTAGGAATTCTGGTGGCACTCGATGTGATCTTCTTAACGATGTGCTTCTTGTTGTTCGATTATGTGGTGGAAGAATGAGAGTTTGTGAAATGACGCGCAAACCCTCGCAATTTTGGTAGATTTTTGTAGAATTATGTAGATTTTCGACAGATTGAGCATGAAGGGTAAAGCATGAGCACGGGTATGATGACCGCACTACCCAAAACTACGACCGAGCGTAAATCGGGCGTGCGCTTTCTCGCCGTTTTGACTGTGATTACGGTCGTCGCGGTCGCGGCAGGCACCTATATCGGCTTATTTTATGCTGGGCGTGATATCGAGCAAGGCGATGTGCAGCGCTTATTTTATCTGCATGTACCATCGTTCAGTGGTGCGTTCATCGCGTTTGCGGCGACAGTCGTCGGCGGCATCGCCTATTTACGCACGCGCAACCCCAAATGGGATACGCTGGGGCTGGCAGGCGTCGAAATCGGTTTGGCGCTGGCGCTGATCAATCTGGTCACAGGGTCGGTGTGGGCGCGCCCGATTTGGAATACCTGGTGGAATTGGGATCCGCGCCTGACATCCGACGCGATCATGATTTTGACCTACGCCGCCTACCTGATGCTGCGCAGCGGCATTGAAAATCCGGAACAGCGCCGCCGCTTCGCATCGGTGTACGGCATACTGGCATTCACAACGGTTCTGGTCACCTTCCTGATCATCCGCATCCGCCCCGACACTATTCATCCAGTCGTGTTTGGTCCCGTCCTGACTGATGCAAGTATGATGGCGACGCAAGGCGATTTTGAACTCGATGCGACAGCGGGGGTTGGCTTGGCAGTGGGGCTGAACACCGCGATCTGGTCGATGCTGGTGCCGTGGGTGCTGATGTGGCATCGCATTCGTTTAGAAAATATCGCGTCGCGGGTGAACGCGCTCCGCCTCAAGTTAATGGAAGAAACATGAGCCGTTTCTTTGTCTATGCGCCGCTGCGCCTGTACGTCTTTGCTTTAGGGTGTTTGTTTTTTGCGCTACCCGTCAGCGCGCAAGAAGCCGAATCCACGAGCGAACCCAACATGCGCACTGAACTCAACATCTTTGATAATTTTTATAATCACGAGTCTGGCTGGCATGTCTTTATCCCTGAGGGATGGGTGAATGACAGCACCGACGAATACGCCCGCTTTTCGCGCGACTTTGGCGCTATTTTTGCCGTCAGCTATCCTGACGCACCCGACATCGAAACCGCTATCGATCAAGCGATAGCGGTCGCGCTGCCCGATTTCAATGGGACACAGGTCGATACCCGTGAACTCTCATTGATCAACGGCGTGTGGACTCAGCGTCTCTATCGTCAGAACGCCCGTTATGTAACGCTGCACGCGCAAGATTACGACGGGACGTTTTATGTGCTGGTGTATTCGGGCAGTGACGCGGCTGTACCGTTGATTGTGACCAGCGAAGATGCAAGTGCAGACACGACACTGGCACGCGTGGCGATCACTGACGCGGCGCGGTTGATCGAACCGTTATTGGGTGAACCGACCGATATCACGGCGCAAGCGGCGGGCGATATCCCCAATCTCAGCCTCTTGACGTATACCAATACCGACGGCGGTGTGACGACGGCGTTGGGTCGCGTGCGTGGCAACGCGGTGTATGTCGTCGTCGGCACGGGCGGCATAACGACACTGAACGAAACATCGGTATACTTCACCTCGCTCAACGACTTTTTCATCACGCCCAACACGACGCCGTATCTGGTATTGGGCATCGGCTTATCAACGCTGATAGCAGCGATCCTGGTCATCAGCTTGATTTTGCGGCGGCAGAACTTGCTCAAAGACGAAGCGACTCTGCGCCAATTAGACTCCGAGAACGCGTAGATCGCCTTTTATCGACCCCGTTTGATCATCGCAACCACGGGGATGCGAAACAGCACATTTGGGATCGTCAGTTTGAGCCGCAGCGCAAGCGGAGTCTCGCGTGAGGAGATCACTTGATACCCGAATTTTTCGTAATACGGCTGCATCGTGTCGCGGCACGAGAGATACAGCGGACGTTTCGCTTTTGCTTCCAGCGCCGCGATCAATTGTCTGGCGATACCTTTGCCTCGGTGATCGTGCTGAACGACCAGACTACCCAGTTCGTGTATACCGCCATATTCTTTGATCTGCCCGACGCCGACGATTTGTCCGTCCAATTCCGCGACCAAAAAATGACGCCAATTCAGTGTGGTCGGGTCAAGTCCTTCAACGTGGATCATCGCCTTGATTGTATCAGCTTCATTTTCGACGGCGGGGCGAATAGCAATCGACATGTTATAATTCTCGCTATGCTCAAGAAAACAGCCTTCATTTTAACCCTGCTTTTGCTCGTTACGGCGTGTCAATCCACTGAGATACGCCCCGCAGCGGCGACGATTCCACCCTTCCCGACGATGACGCCAGGACAGGTGATCCGCGCTGCCCTGCCGCCTTTCAACGCGATTCCCTTGGATGGTGGCAGCTTCGCCAATCCATCGACGTTGATCGCACAATCCGCACAGCCTGCTGCGACTCTCAATTTTCGCGCGTGTCCTGCCATCGATGAAAACGCAGTGCTCTCCGAGCCGCCGACCAACGCACGCAGCATGGAAATCGCCATCGAGTCCTTTATGATGGCGGGGGGCACCGCGGTAACGCTGGATCGGCAACTGCGCGAGAACTGGAATGTGTTGGGCGGATCGGGGTTTGTGCGCGGTGATATCGATGTGTCTGGCGAAGGCACGCCTGATATTGTCGTCTCGCTGACCACGCCCGACGCGGGCGGCACGCTTATCGTGCTCACGTGTATCGACGGGCGTTTTGTCACGGCGTACCGCGAATCGCTTGGCGGTGATGCGCCCACACTTGTACGCATCGAAGACATGAACGCCGATGGACGGACAGATTTGTTGTACGCGGCGCGCAATTGTCTTTCTGGCGCATGTCGTCAACTGACACAGCTCGCGGGGTGGAGCGCTGACCGCGCACGCGTGGTCAACTTACTCAGCACCGTGCTGGAAAGCGACGACGCAGTGCGCGTCGAAGATGTCGATCAAGACCGAGTCAGCGAAATCACAGTCGAGTTCCGTGATGACGGCGACACGCAAACGGGACCTCTCGAAACAGGTTTCACGGTATACGACTGGGACGGTTTCACCTATGTATCGGCGCTGACGCGGATTGATCCAGCCCGTTATCTGATTCAGGTGGTCTTTCAGGCGGATGACGCTTTTACACGCGGCAATTACAGCGAAGCCGCCGCGTTATATGTCGCCGCGCTCAGCAGTACCACCCTTGAACCGTGGCAACCCGACGATCTCACCACGCTGCCGCCCTATGCGTTGTATCGCCTGCTGTTGGCATATGCTGCGCTTGAAGATACGCGCCGCGTCGATATTCAGACGGTGATCTTGACTAATTACCCTGACCCGGCGACGCAACCGGTGTACGCAGCGCTCGCGCTCTCGTTTTGGAACGCATTCCAAATTACTAATAATCTTGGTAGTGCGTGTATCGAAGTTCAGAGTATAATTTCGGCGCGACCGGAGGTTTTGACGCTGCTCAATCGCTATGGTGATCGTAGCCCGCGTTACGACGCCTCATCGATCTGTCCGTTTTAGGTCGCATTTATTTCAACGTGGTTCTTGTGTAGGGGAGCACAGTCGTGCGCTCCTACTGATATTTAGCCAACTAGAGGAAACCAATGTCCGATTTGTTGCAGTATTTTCAAGGTCAAAAGCAGGCGATGGTTGACCTGCTGACAGCGCTCGTCAATTTTGAAACGCCCACGCTCATAAAAGCACATGTTGACCGACTGGGTGCGTTCATGCACGACCAATTTACCGCGCTTGGTGCATCGTCGGTCACACGCATTCCCGTCACCGAAGTCGGGGATATGCTGTTGGCGAAATGGAACGAAAACACGCCCGGCAAACCGATCATGTTCTTAATCCACATCGATACGGTGTGGGGGCTTGGCACGCTGGCAGAACGTCCGGTTCGCATTGATGACGACGGGCGATTGTACGGACCCGGCGCGATTGATATGAAGGGTGGGATCACCGTCGTGCTATCCGCGCTGCGCGGCTTGAAAGAACGCGGCGAAATACCGAACCGTCCAATCTGGGTACTGATGACGACCGACGAAGAAGTTGGCAGCATTCACAGCAAAGCGACGATCCAAGAATGTGCGGCACAGTGTGGCTTGGTACTGGTCATGGAACCCGCCACGCAGGAAGAAGCCCTGAAGACGTTCCGCAAAGGCATCGCCACTTACCGGATGGATATTGAAGGCTTGCCATCACACGCGGGCAATGCGCCCGAAAAAGGCATCAATGCCATCATCGAATTCGCGCAGCAAGCGCTCAAGCTGAAAAATATGGGTGATCTCGCGCGTGGCACGTCGGTTTCGGTGACGATGGTCGAAGGTGGCAGCGCAACCAATGTGATCCCCGCGCATGTGACTGCGTTCATCGATACGCGCGTGGCGACCATGCAGGCATATCATGAAATAGAAGAAGCCATGGCGAATTTGATGCCTTTTATACCCGGTGCAAAAGTCACCGTACAGGCGACCAACGGTCACAGCCCGATGGAACGTAATGCGACCATGCAGCAGTCGTTCGCGCAGTGCGAGGCGATTGGAAAGCGCTATGGCTTGACGATTTACGAAGGCTCAAGCGGCGGCGCGAGCGACGGCAATACGGTCGCAGCGCTCGGTATTCCCTTGCTGGATGGTCTGGGTCCTGCGGGGGACGGGCTGCACGCATTGCACGAACACGTCGTGATCAACAGTATGCCACGCCGCGCGACATTGCTGGCGGGGATGATCAAGGACTGGCAGTTCGACGCTTAAAGATTTCAACCGCAGACGCAGAGAACGCAGAGCAGCAGACTTTTTCTCTGCGCTCTTTGCTATTCTGCGGTTAAGTGTTGCAGTTACCCGTTTTCTCGTCCTATAGCTTCAGCCGCTTGCAGCAATGCGTCGCGCGTCGTAATCGTCCGCATGGTGATGACCCACGCGTGAATAGAAGGACTGCCGTCTAAAAGCGTGCGCACAGCGGGACCAATCGGGTCTTGTCCACCGGCGCCCTGTGCATCGCTTTGGTAGCCGCCGTAAAACGCAAAATACGCTTGATTAAGCTTGCGGATCGCGTAGCCGTTTTCGACAAACAAGCGGCGGCGCATTTCCATGTAGGTTTCTGCTTCTTCGACAAGCCCTTCCGCCAATAAGCCATCCACCGTGATACGCGTTTCGTTCATCGCCGCGCCAGGATCAAACGGCGAATTATCAAAGCGGACATATTGATTTAGAAACCCGCACGTAGGGACAGGGCACGCCAAGTGCGTCTGAACGTCGTTTACCGACGCACTTGGCGCAAGTTCGGGGTAATAACGGCGCAGTACGAGTGGCGCAACGGCACGCCCGAACAAACTGGCGGTCGTCTCGTTGATGATGCGCGCTTCGTTTATAAAATCATAGTTCAACCCCAGCGGGAACGCGAATAAATAGTGATGCAGCCACTCGTGCGCGAAAGTTTCAGCCGCGAACGCCAGCGATGTCGTCTCCAGAATCATGGCTGGATATAACGCGATCCCGCCGAGCGGCACAATTAACGATGACACATCCTGATCGCGGTCGATTTCACTTTCGAGCGCGGCTTGTTGATCGACCGGAAGCGGATCGAGATTGATCGAAATATCGAAGCGTATTTGGTCACGCGGCGATACGATCAATAAATTTGGAACTTGTGTAAAGCGCATCGAAATCGGCGGTAAAAGCTGCCCCATACTGCCAAAACCGAGATCGATCAAGACCGCTGCGACTTGACCTTCCAGGATCGCTTCGACAAGCGTTTGCCGTGCCGCTACATCAGCGCGCAGCGTGTCACGCTCGATGATGATCGATGCTGCCTGTTCAGCACCCGATTGCTCGGATTCGGCTTCGGCGTATACGCGCTCGACTTGCGCTTCAAGGGCGCGTGCACGTTCGAGATCAGCGAAATACGTGCGCACAATGTCAGATCGATCGACTTCGGTCATGAACGGATGGACGCCCCATAACGCCGAGTCGATTTTTGCGCCCAACGCGCCGATTTCCCAACCGACGTAATCGAATTGGTGTTCGCTGACGATCCACGCCACATCAGACCATTGATTGCCAACGGGGATCGTCGAGTATTGAAGCACGAACAGCATGAAGGCGATTAACAGGCACGCACGTATAACCGCCGTTATCCATCGAACACTCTCTCTTAGTAAACGCAGGGATGATGCCATCATTCAAATTTGAAGCGCTAAGCGCCAGTGATGAAAAAGAGGAGTATATAGAGTTAGGGATCAACCTGTGAAAAAGAGTGGATGAGCATTTGAAAAAGAAACGACGATAGAAGCCGCTTCGGGTTCCCAGAAGCAGTCTCTATCGTACTAGACAGTTTTTCTGGCGACCAAGCGCACTACACTTCGATGTAGCGTCTCCAACTTTCCATGCCGCTGCCGATCGCGACGACGAGATAGCTGGTGCGAGGAATCTTCGGTTCCCAGCGCATCCTCATCCCTGCTTCGTGCGGCAGGCGGTCGCCTTTACGATGATTGCAGGCGTAGCATGCGCACGCGGTGTTGCCCCAGTTATCCTTGCCGCCCCGCGACTTGGGAATAACGTGGTCAACGGTGAAATCGCTTTTGACCAACGTTTTGCCCCGCATCGAAGCGCCCGGCTGAACCGCGCAGTAGATACATGTATAGTTATCACGCATCAATACGCCACGCCGACTCCAATGAGCTTGACGGCGGGGGACATTGACATAAGTTCGCAGCGCGATCACCGAGGGGACGGGAAATTTATCCCGCACCGTGCGGAGAAACTGATCGGTTTGCTCGATGACGACCGCTTTTTCTGCCAGAAGCAAATTGATCGCTCGTGGAATTGTGATGATAGAAAGCGGTTCCCAATTTTGTCCGTTTAGAAGCAGGACTCTACTCTGCCCAACAAATGCGCCCGTCACAATGCGTCACCTCTCGCATGTTTCCAGTTTGTACGAACCATCGCAAGTATACAGCAAATTCCGCACAAATGCTCTTGAATACGCCTTGTTTAAGCGGCGCTTAATGCTTTCTTGACCATTGATAAACAATGGGTAAAACAAAAGAGACAGGTCCTTGAACCTGTCCCTACGAGTCGGTATACATCGCTGCTAGTCTTGAAACCATCCCGTACAATTTGTCGTGCGTCGCTAACGATAAAGGTGTGAACCGTGTCTAAAAACCCGTGTGCGCTGGTTACAGTACGTCGTGTCCCAATGGTATTGCGTGCTTGATCGATCGGTTTCTGCCTGTTCGGTCGTGGTACACCCCACGACCGCCGCGTTATCGATCCCCCTGTGCGTGCGCATGAGCGAACGAAGCGGAACAATGCAACGACGGGCGTCGGGCAATATATGTCTTCAGTTGTTGAGGTGCGCTAAGGATGTGAGCGTCCGCGCCTTGCGGTTCGCTCGTATCATAATCCTCTATCATAAAGACGACCTTTCCCCGTCTATCGTTCCATCTTGTAACGCGCTCGCGTTACGGAGGATGATCCGCGAGAACGTGCTAGAAGAATAACGAGAAAAGACGATTGACGAGTTCGGAACGCGGCTCGGAATCGGCGCTGTTGTGTGCGCGTTGATCGCGGGCGGCTCGTTTTGCCAAACGGACAAGTTTGTCGTGTTCGGCTTGGCGTCTCAGTTCATTATGACGGTCTTGAAAGCGTGCCAACTGTTGTTCTTGATCACTCAGGTACATGAGTTTTTCCTTTGTGTTTTGTCTGTAGTGCTTCACTGCGCGATGATGTCAGCTTTGAACAGACGTTCGTCTGTCCCTCTTTCTATATGTCGATTACGACGATTTTCGTACCAGCGAAAGCTGCGGTGTTTCACCATATTCGCCTCCTTGATCTTCGATTTCGACCATCGTTTGTTCGGCGGTGTAAATAATTTCGCGCAGCCAACTCACCAAATCAGCTTTGCTCAAGTGTGAACGTTTCAGTAAGTCTCCGGCTGACGCGGCTTCATGCATCTCATCGAGCGCGTCCAACAGCCCTTCCAGGCGGGCATCCATCGCAGGTTCTTCGTACCGTTCGTCGTGACGTGCGTCCGCGCGCAGCTCGTTCTTGACGAGGTGCAGCGTATGAGAAGCAGTCATGTGGAATGTCGGTTCCATGTTATTCCTCATCGAGGTTCATGCTTAGAACACAAACAAAAAGGGCGTGAGCTTTGGTATCTGCTCACGCCCTTACGGGAACCGCTTGGGGTTAAAGAGTGGGTGTAACGGCTAGGGTATCCTACTCCGTGACACATCTCTTTCGTGAACTTCTACCGTCCGATTCGCGTCAACCGCGACCGCTCCATCGTTAAATCCGTCAGGCTGCGTCATCCATGCGCTGCCCAACCCACCGCCGACCGTACCGCCATCCGCGATTAGACGCGGTGCGATGAAGCACGAATACCCGCCTTCGATCCCACGATGGGAGGTTGGCAGAATCCGACTATCGCTAGGCAGCATGGCACCCCGAATGAGGGTGTTCAGCTTGGTGGTGCGCGCGAACGCGCTGACGGTTAAACGATCCATTAGGCACCCCGCTCCACAACGGTACTGGTGAGCATTAATAAAATGCTCTCGCCTGTGATGAACACACGACGCATCCCGTTGGGTTTGCTCACGCGCAAATGATCATTCTTGACCAGCCGTTTGAGCGTACTGAGGCTGATGCCAAGCGCTTCAGCGGCTTCTTGCCGACTGTAAACAGCGCCAGATTCAATTGTTGGTTTGGGAGTCGTCATCACAAGTTACCTACCTTTCACACTGTCAGAGAGCGTAACACGGGTTTGCACACGTGTCAAGCACTTGAGGGCGTTGTTAACAAAGTTTAATGGGTATAAGGGGTTGATGAGGGGTCAGACCGATGAATGATGAGTGCCGAATGCTGCGTAAAGAACCATACGGTCAAATCGTAATGGGCGATCTTGACAGCGTGTGAGAACGCTCGGCATAATAAAAAACAACAGCGATGATAAAGATAAGTATGCCGATTAGGGGACTAACAGGGAGCGAGCGCCGCCGATTGAGAGCGTTCGCAGGTCAACCCGGCAGAAATTCCCTTTATCGCGTCGGTCATCAACACACCGACACGCTGGCGGGTGAACAAAACGAGTTGAAAGATAAAAGTTAAGAGGTCAAAGTAAGCGCGCAAGCACTTACTTTCAACTTTAACGCGCTGTTTTCAACTGTTTTTGAGTAGTCCGTCCGCCCCACCGAGCGTAAAACGGGTTGAATGAAGGTGGCGGCGCGTGTGCGCGGCGCAAGCAGGGTGGTAACGCGGGAGATTTGACGCTCTCGTCCCTGAGGTATTGGGACGCGGGCGTTTTTGATTCACGGAGTCAGCTTTTAAGCGGTTGGCGATGAGCCACAAGCACCGTACGAAAAGCCGATCGCTGACCGGTATTTACTAGACAAGGAGCATACATGCAAGGCGAATTGGAGTCGTTGTATCAAGCGGCGTTGGCAGCACTCGCAGCGGTGGCGACCAGCGATGGGCTGCACGAGTGGGAAGTCATGTATATCGGCAAGAATGGCTCGGTGACGAAAATGCTGCGTGGAGTCGGCGCGGTAGCAAAAGAAGAACGCGCGGCGTTCGGCAAGCGCGCCAACGAAATCAAAGAGGCGCTGACAAACGCGTTTGCACAGCGTGATGATCTGGTAAAGGGTCAGGAACTTGCACAAGACCTGGAAGGTGGCGACATCGATGTCACGCTGCCGGGACGCGCGCGCCCAATGGGTGGGCTGCACCCCAGTACGCAAACACTGCGCGAGTTTTACGATATTTGGGCGGAGATGGGTTTTCAGGTCTATCGTTCGCGCGATATTGAAACCGACGATATGAACTTTACGCTGTTGAATATGCCGCCCGATCACCCAGCACGTGATATGCAGGATACGTTTTACACGACGACGCCAAACGTGATTTTGCGCACCCATACATCGCCGGGGCAAATCCGCGCTATGCACGAGTTTGGCGCGAACGGCAGCCAGCCGATCCGCATTATTCTGCCGGGGATGTGCTACCGCTTTGAGCAGATCACAGCGCGGAGTGAAATTCAGTTCAACCAGGTCGAAGGCTTGGCAGTTGGGCGCAACATTCGTATGAGCGATTTGAAAGGTACGGTCGCCGAGTTCGCCCGCAAAATGTTTGGGGAAAACGCCAAAGTTCGTTTCCGTGCGTCGTACTTTCCATTCACCGAGCCAAGTATGGAAGTCGATGTCGAATGTTTCTTATGCGGCGGCGAAGGCTGCAACGTGTGCAAGTATTCTGGTTGGTTGGAGATCGCCGGATCGGGAATGATTCATCCGACAGTGCTGCAAAACGGCGGTTATGACCCGAACGAATGGAGCGGTTTCGCGTTCGGCATGGGACCCGAACGCATTACCATGCTCAAATACGGCATCCGTGATATTCGCTATTTCTGGAGCAATGATCTGCGCTTTTTGGAGCAGTTCTGAGTGAACAGCATAACCGCTAAAAACATAATGCAACGGCGTCATGGCGCGAAGAACAGATATAACAACGGAAAGTGAACAGGGACATCAACCTATGAAAATTCCTCTCTCGTGGCTGCGAGAATTTGTCGAGATCGATATGCCCGTCGAATTACTGGCGGAAAAACTGACGGCGGCGGGCTTGGAAGTCGCGGCGCTGGAATACATCGGCGTGCCACAAGCGCGTGTCGAAGGGCTGCGTTATCCCACGTCCGATCATCTGGTGTGGGATCGGTCGAAGCTGCTGCTCGGCGCGATCCATGAAGTCAAGCCGCACCCGAACGCGGATCGGCTGGTGTTGGCGATGGTCGATTATGGCGCGGCAGAACTTGAACAGTGTGTGACGGGCGCGCCGAATTTATTCGAATTCAAGGGTCAAACGCTCGATAAACCGTTGTATACCGTGATCGCTTTAGAAGGCGCAGAAGTGTGGGATGGTCACAGCGAGACACCCATACGCATGGTTTTGAAAGAGAAACCACTGCGCGGCATCCCCAACCGGAGCATGGTATGTTCCGAGAAAGAATTGGGGATCGCGGAGGATCACGACGGCATTATCCTGATGCGCGACAATCCCGGTTTTCCCGCCGGAACGCCCGCCCAGGATGTGTTCGGCGACGTGATTTTGGAGATCGAACTGACGCCGAACCTGGCGCGCTGTTACAGCGTGTTAGGCGTCGCGCGCGAAATCGCCGCGTTACTGGATAAGCCGCTTAAGCAGCCGTCGTATCACGTCGTCATGGATGGCGCGCCTATCGACGGCACGGTACAAATCGACATCAAAGAATCGACCCTCAATCCGCGCTTTACGGCAGCGCTGCTGCGTGAGGTGACGATTCAACCATCGCCAGAATGGCTACAGCGCAAACTGCGCGCGGTCGGGCAGCGCCCGATCAACAACATCGTCGATGTGACGAATTTCGTCATGTTCGAAATGGGTCAGCCGCTCCATGCGTTCGATTACGATCAACTAGTGGCGCACGCCGACGGTGGCACGCCTAAACTCACCACACGGTTGGCGCGCGCGGGCGAAAAACTCAAGACACTCGATGGAAGTGAACGCGCGCTTGGGTTGAGCGACATCGTCATCACAGATAACCAGGATGTGCCGATCAGTTTGGCGGCGGTCATGGGCGGCTTTGACACCGAGATCAGCGCGAACACCAAAACCGTGCTGCTCGAAGCGGCAAGCTGGGACTTTATCAGTGTGCGCCGCACGACGCACGCGCAAAAGTTATTCAGCGAAGCCGGGACGCGCTTTTCTCGTGGCGTACATCCTAGCCAAACCATGCTCGGTGTGCAGCGCGGCATCGAATTGATGCGCCAGGCAAGCGGCGGTACGGTCGCCAAAAATTTTATGGATGTGTATCCAAACCCCGCACCTGTCATCACGGTCGAACTGCCTGTCAATCAAATTCAACGGTTGATGGGTATGACCTTCACGGCGGATCAAGCGGCGCGTTTGCTCAAACGTGGTGGCTTCGCCGTCGAAACGCAAAACGACGTGCTGACGGTGACCGTCCCCGATTTTCGGCTCGATATCGGGTCGGGTGTCGTCGGTCAGGCAGATTTGATCGAAGAGATCGCGCGCATCAACGGCTACGAACATATCCCGATCACGATTATCGCGGATGAGATGCCACCCCAGCGCCCGAACGTGGCGCTGACGCTGGAAGAAAAGACGCGCGACCTACTGGCGCAGCTAGGGCTGCACGAGCAGATCAGCTACCGCATGACGACGCCAGAACGCGAAGCGGCGCTTACCCCGCCGGGCGCGGAGTCATCGCTGCCAAAGGTCGCATACGTCGCGTTGGCGAACCCGATCACGCTCGACAAAACCGTAATGCGGCATACGCTGATGGTCGATTTGATTAGCACAGCGCTTGCTAACGCCCGTTACGCCAACCGTCAGCAAGTGTTCGAAATCGGCGCAGTTTATTTGCCGCGTGAAGGTCAAACCCTGCCCGACGAACCGCGCCGTTTGGCGATCTTGATGACGGGCGCGCGTCAAATCGGCGGCGGCTGGCAAGGCGCAGACGGTGACGCGGCGGTCGATTTCTACGACCTCAAGGGATTGATCGAGCAGTTGATGGTCGGGCTGCATATGCCGAACGTGATTTACACACGCGGCACGCATACCACGTTTCATCCAGGACGGTCGGCGCACCTCTTGATCGACGGGCAGCCCGTCGGCTCGTTCGGGGAACTACATCCGTTAGTCGCGCGCGTATCCGGTTGGGAAGGATCGCCGCTCTTGCTGGCAGAACTCGATTTGGACGCGATCCTGCGCGCCGCCGCACCCTTGTTCAATGTGCGTCCGCTGCCGGTGACGCCGCCCATACTGCAAGACATCGCCATCGTCGTCGATGCGACGGTCGAAGCGGCGGCGGTCGAGCGCGTGATCGTGACGACAGGCGGCGATTTGCTCAAACGGGCGACGTTGTTCGATGTGTACACGGGCGAACCGATCGCGGCGGGGCAAAAGAGCCTCGCGTACAGTCTTGTCTATCAGACCGACGAGCGCACGCTGACCGATAAAGAAGTCGCCAGTGTGCATAACCGCATCGTCAAGGCACTAGAACGCGCAGTCGGGGCGAAGCTGCGGGCATAGAAGATGAGTGAAGGGCGTCGAGTCGAGCTATAGCTCGACGCCTGTTTTTTTGACTCAAAAGTTTATAGGCAAATTGATGCGGAAGTAAAAATACTGCCAAATACTTCCTATTTTAGGGTTGTTGAAACGCAAATGGCTCACGTTGCGGCGTATCACAGTGTGGAAAGTCGGCGTTGGCACATTATTGGCTGGCGAGAGGATTGAGACGAAAAGTTAATTATTCCACGTGTCATTACCATTATCGTCACCGCCGTGATATAATGCGTGATCTCCGTGTATAATTTTACAGGAAAACTCTATATGAGCTACGGTATTAAAATCGTCACGGCGTCGCGCGTCACCGACGAAACCAAAGACCGTTTAATTGGCTTCAGCATGACGGAATATCAGCAGGTCAAGGACGACATCACCGTCGGCACGCGGATGCTGCTATACGAAACTGACACGCCGAAACCGGGCAGCACCAAAAAAGGTGAACAGGTCATTTTCTCCGAAGTTGAAGTCGTCAAAGAGTTTGCACAAGCCGAAACACCAGAACCCAAAAGCAAATCACCCATGATGCAGGTGCGCGTACGAATCTTGCGCCCACGCAGCACCGTGCAGGCAATCCCGCTCACATCGATTCGCAAATTGCTGCGTGACGAGAATTTTCCGGCGGCGGGTGGCACGTGGATTCCGCTGGAAGAAAAGCGCTATAACATCTTTTTGATGATGTGGAGCTAACGTTCAAGCGAGCGCAGCCGCCAAAAACGCGATCAGCGCATCGGCTAACGCCGAATCGACTGCGATCAAACTCGCGCCGCGTTCTGAGCCTGCCGCCGCGTTGAACTGGATCACGTTAGGTGCAGACGCACGAAATCGATCCGCGACGGTGAATGCCGGGTCGTTTTGCCCCGCCGCCATCCACAGCGGACGCGGCAAATACGCATCGAGATAACCGACGCCGCGTTCGTCGGTCGGTGTGATCATCGCCAGCGCATCGCATAACCGATCGCCCGCGCACGCTACCAGCGCCAAATCCGCGCCGATCTCCGCGCCTACTACCCCAATCCGCGCCGGGTCAACCGTCCCTGCCGCCGCCATGCCTTGCACCATCGCAATTGCATCTCCCAACGGCGCATTCGCACGCAGTTCCATCGATAAGACTGTGTAACCTCGCTCGCGTAACCGCAAGGGCAGATCACCCCACGCGCCGCGAGTCGGCGATATTAACAAAATGCCTGGCGTGCGTTCGCCCGTCAAACTTGGATACAAATCACCCGACAGCGGCGTCCCATCGCCCGCCGTCAATTGAATCGTCTGTACGTTGGCGGTCGAATCGAGGACGAGCGGCGGCAGTTCGGCATCACGCGGGAGCGCTGCCGCTGTTGGGTCGCTGACACCCGCGTTGAGCGGTTCGGGCGTCGGAAAATCGGGGTAAAATACGGCGCTCGCCTCGGTCGTCGGACCTGATAATACGCGCGTTGGGATGGGCGTCGGAATATCCGAGTCGCAAGCAGCGAGAAAAAGCGAAAAACATAACACGAAGGCACGAAGGCACAAAGGCACAAACGGGTTTAATTGATTTTCTCTGTGTCCTCTGTGGTTCAAATCTTTTGCGCTTGTCACTTTGCCAGCACGATCATGCGCGGCACGCCATCCATGAAGGGTACGAGATCAAAATCGCCATACACATCATCGATCTCGAAACCAGCGACTTTAAGAAGCAGTGTTATTTCAGTCAAAAAGAAATAGCGGATTACGACTGGGATGACACTTCGGCGGATCACCCCTTCATCGTCGATTTCGTCGTACAGCCATGTCACATTCATGAGCTGCTCGGCACGATCCAAACTGCTGACCGACTGCTGCATGATCAAATGTCCGCTGTCGATATCCAGAAAAGTGCGTTCCAGTGTTATCGCCTCGTTGTCTTGCGCGGCATAAGCTTCGCTGGCGTTTGGCAAATCGATCAGCAATCCGCCGCCTGGCTCCACCCACTCACGCAGGCGTTTGAACAACGCAAGCTGCGACTCCATGCTGTGAAAGTGCATGAGCGTGTTATAGGGAATAATCGCCAGTTTGAACTGACCTTTCACTGGAACCTTGAGCGCATCGCCATGAATCAGCGTGATTTGCGCGTCGAGATGTGGGAAGAAGGCTTTTTTTCGCAGCGCACGTTCAATCATATTTTCTTCGGCTTCGATTCCCGTAACGGTGTGCCCTTCCTGCGCCAGTTGCAGCAGCACGCGTCCCGTCCCCGCACCAACGATCAAAATCGGATCACCGTATTCTGCGGCAATATCGCTGTACAGTGAAACATCATCGGTTTTATCAGCGTGTTCGCTGTCGTAGTAGCGCGCCAATGTCGCATAAAAGCTCATGTCGTTGCTGTTCCTTTGTCTAAAAACGCGCGGGTAGAAGCGATGCGCGAGTCGCCCGCCCACAAGGGCGGAAACAGATCGCGCTCCATCTGTAATGCCGCTTGATACGGTTGATTCAGCCCCGCACGCAGCAGCGATTTTATAGCACGAATCACCCCGAAATCGAGCGCGGCGATACGATCCGCCATTATCAATGCGCTTTCGAGCGCGCGACCGGATGGCGCAATCGGCACGGTAATCAAACCAAGTGCGTCGAGCGCGTCCGCATCGAGCGAGCGCGCCGTGTAGAGCAGTTCCATCGCTTTCGCATAACCGACGGCACGCAGCAAGCGCTGACCACCCCCCCAGCCGGGAATAACGCCACGCTTCGCATGTACGAAACCAAGCCGCACATTTTCATCGACCACCCGTAAATCGCACGCCAGCGCAACTTCCGCGCCACCGCCAAGCGCGTACCCATTGATCGCGCCGATGACAGGGACAGTCAGGTTTTCAAGCGCCAACAGCGCGTCGCCCATCGATGTGATCATCGCTGCGGCGTCATCCGCCGTCGGGCGCTCACTCATCTCGACTAAATCAGCGCCCGCACAAAACGCCGATTCGCCCGCGCCTGTCACAATCACGACGCGTAACCGCGAGTCATCGATAAGTGTCTGTACAGCACAGGCAAACAGGTGCATGGTGGCTGTATCGAGCGCGTTGCGCGATTCAGGTCGATTAAAGGTGAGAATCGCCACATCATTGGCGCGGCGTTCACTGATTAAAGTCGTCATCGTCTTAGTGTACACCGCCATTTCAGGATGCTGTAGGGGTGACTGACCTCATCCCGTTTGGCTTCGCTCATCTTCCCCTCTCGACAGGCATCGCAGCAAACAAGCGCAGGTTGGTGGGCTAAGGTGGGGTGATTTGCGCGGTATGGCGCACGTCTGATACAATGCCGCTCGGTCGATTTGGGGTAAACAACGTGATTAAGATGCGTCGAATTTCTATGTTCTTCGCTTGTTTATGGGCGATTCTGATGCTGGTCGGCGGTGTTTCCGCACAATTTGCGGGCATCGATGCTACCACAGTGGATCGCGCGAATTTACGCAGTGGTCCCGGGACTGAATACCGGATTTTGACGACGATCATTGCCGGCATTCCGTTCCGCGTCGATGGCAAAGCGCCGTCGGGCGATTACTGGGTGCGCGGTATCATCGCAGATGGCACGGTTGGCTGGCTCGCTGCGCCCGCACTTGGATTAACTGCCGATCAACTGGCGGTACTGCCATCGGTATGGACAGATACACCGTTTACGCTTGCGCCGCCGGATGGTGGCGCGCCGCCCGCTGATCCAGCGACTGGGGCAGACCCCGCCGCCGTGCCAGCCGATGCACCCGTTGGTGAAGTCGCAGCCCCACCACCGCCCGTCGTCAACAGTCCGACGACGCGCGGATTCGCCTATGGCGGTCATGTTGCCGAATGGAGCGCCTTTGCGGGCGAACAAATGACGCGCGCAGGCATGACATGGGTCAAGAAGCAAGTGCGTTTTCAAACTGGACAAAATCCAGGTGACGTAGCGGGGATGATCAACGACGCACACGCACGCGGATTCCGTATTTTACTGGGGATCGTCGGCTCGCCCGATCAACTGTATCAAGACGGTTACTTCGATCAATATGCGGCGTTCGTCGGTGCTGTCGCGGCGCTTGGCGCCGACGGCATCGAAGTGTGGAACGAAATGAACATCGACCGCGAATGGCCCGCCGGACGCATCGACCCCGCCAGCTACGTCGATTTATTGGCGCGGTCGTATAATGCGATCAAGGCGGCGAATCCCGGCACGCTGGTGATCAGCGGCGCACCCGCTCCAACCGGATTTTTCGGTGGGTGCAGTGGCGCAGGCTGTGACGATAACCAGTATCTCGCAGGGATGGCGGCAGCGGGTGCAGCGCGCTATATGGATTGCGTAGGCGTGCATTATAATGAAGGTGTTTTAGCGCCGACCGCAACGAGCGGCGACCCGCGCGGCAACAGCGGCTACTATACGCGCTATTTCCGTCCAATGATGAGCGTGTATCGTCAGGCGTTTCGCAACGCGCGCCCATTATGCTTCACCGAACTCGGTTATCTGTCGAGTGAAGGTTACCCGCCGCTTCCTGGTGCGTTTGGGTGGGCAGAAAATGTTACGGTCGCCGATCAAGCCGCATGGCTCGATCAGGCGGTATCAATGGCAGCAGGGACAGGCTATGTACGGCTGCTGATTATCTGGAACATCGATTTCACCACTTATGACAGCGACCCACAAGCGGGCTACGGCATCATCCGTCCTGGCGGTGGCTGCCCTGCGTGCGATGCGTTGGGAAGTTAGGGTAAACTTTACGGGCGACCCAATGAGTCGCCCATCCTCTGACAAAAGAGTGCAGGTTATGTGCAATGACGAAAAAGCTTTTGAAAGAAGATACGCAACCAATCCGCTTGGTTGAAGATTACGTCCGCCCCATCCCTCTAGAAGCAGATGCTGAAGATGCTTACGAAGCGTATGGCGAGAATATACCGCGTCGTTCGGGCTTGGGCTGCTGGATCACAGGCTCAGTGACGTTGATGACGGTGCTGGCGTTGATCGGTATTGGCTTGCTACTGCCGCCGTTCAATCTGCTCAATCGCATCGTCGGCACGCAGTACGCGATGTTGAGCGCCGAAGCGAACGCTGTTGCCGCTGACGGATTGACACTGATCGTCGATCCAGCGACACCGGGCGATAATTTCGGTGCGGTCTTGAGCAGCATCCCGATGGAGCAGTTCTTGAGCGGCGCGAGTACCTCCGGCGATTGGATTCCCGAAGCGTTTGCTGCGCAGCCGCCTGGCACAGCACTGCAAAGTGCGGTTTACGCGATTGAAACGACAGGCGATGCGCCCACGACCATGACATTGACAATCGATGCGCCCGCGTCTGCGGTCAGCGCCGATATTTTGGATGTGTATGCGTGGGATGACGCGCGCGCTGAATGGGTGTTTATACCCTCACATTCTGGCGTAAACGGCAGTATCACCGCCGTCACCGACGAACTACCAGAACGGCTTGCTGTATTCCAGTCAGCGCCCATTGATCAGCCGCGCGTATTATCGGCGGTCGATGTCACGCAGTATCTATCGATGCAGGTTGGCGAACTTTCGACCATTGTCTCGCCAGCGGGGTTGCAGCCGACGCTCGAAGGCACACTGGCGGGGAGTCTTGCGCCAGGTTTTGAATTGAGCGCGGGTTATCTCGTCATGCCTGTGATCCGCAATTACAACGACCCACGCGCGATAGACCCGGCAACCGTGGCGGCGATTTTGAGTAACCGCGTACTGCGCGCATCTCATGCGGCGCAAATCGCTGGGTTCGCATCGAGCGGTTATAACGGCGTGTTGATCGATTACCGCGATCTGCCGATTGACCAGCGCGACAACTTCACCACGTTTATGCAGGAATTAGGACGTTTGACTGATTCAGCGGGCGTCTCGCTTGGCGTTATCGTACCCGGCGCGACAGTCGAAGCGGGCGCATGGAACACAGGTGCGTATAACTGGCGCGCGCTCGGTCAGGCTGTCGATTTTGTCCAGATTAATTTGCCCATCGACCCAACCGCCTATTCACCTGGCGCAGATCGATGGGTCGAAGCGATGACGCGCTGGGCAGTCGGTGAAGTTCAACGCAGCAAAGTGCTGCTTGGTTTATCGGCACAAAGTGTCCGCCAAATTGAAGATACCTACACCACGATCAGCTTTGAAGGCGCGCTGGCAGCGCTGGGTGATGTTGAAGTCCGCGCCGATACCACGATGACTGGGACAGTCAACCCCGGTGATACCGTGTATGCGCGTTTGGACGGGTACGCGGCATCGTTTGGCAGCGACCCCACAACCGGACAAACCTACATCGATTATGCCGATGGACAAAACGCACCTGTCGCTCGCGTGTGGCTGCTAACGCCCGACGCATTACGCTACCGCATGGATCGTGGCACCGCGTTCGCTATCGGTGGTGTCGCGTTTGAAGATTTGTTGAGCGACGGTCTCGCGGATGGCGTATATGAGTCGATTCTGAATTACAAACTGGGCGTCCCTGTTCAAGTTGGACCTCAGGCATTAGCGCTGCGGTGGACGGTCGATGGCGCAAGTGGCACGATTGCCGAAGCCTTTACCGGGCTGAATGACGAATTTGTCGCCACCATCGTAGCGCCTGACGGCAATTATGCGATCAATGTCGAAATCGTCAGCGATGATGGTGCGGGAGCGGCGCGGGGTGGCGCGGTAGTGGCAGTATTCGCGCCTACAGCGACGCCAACGCCCTTACCGACGGCAACCCCAACGCCAACTCCAGCGCCTACGAATACGCCGAATCGCGCGGCAGCGGTCGCTAATCCCAGTGGGAGCGGCAGCGCGGCAGCGGCGCAGGCGGTGCGTCCTGCTTCGGGCAGCATCGTCGCGGGTCAGTTTGAGTATGGTGGTCATGTCACCGGCACAGGCACGGGCGGTATCGGCGCCATGCAGCGGGCGGGTATGAACTGGATGAAAATTCAGCTCCGTTATGCACCGGGCATGGGTGCGGATGCGGCGGCAGGACCCATCGCGGAAGCGCACGGGCGCGGCTTTAAGATTTTGATTGGTGTCGTCGGCTACCCGAATGACCTGGCAGCAGGCGGTGCGGGTTATGTCCAGGGCTTCGCTAGTTTCCTGGGCGGCGTTGCTGGTCTGGGACCCGATGCCATCGAAGTATGGAACGAACCCAATATCGACCGTGAATGGCCGCGTGATCAAATTAGCGGCGCAGGATACGCAGACATGCTGCGACAGGCGTATGGCGCGATTAAAGGTGCCAATAGCAGCGTTATGGTGATTAGCGCCGGGCCTGCTCCAACGGGTGCAGAAGGGGCGTTTCCCGGTCAAGTCGTCAACGATGATCGTTTTATACGCGATATGGTAGCGGCAGGCGCGGTGCAGTGGATGGATTGCTTAGGCGCGCACTACAACGAAGGCATCGTCGCACCAAGCGCGTATGGCGGCGACCCACGTGACAATTACTACACCCGCTATTTTTCTGGCATGTTGGATACCTATTGGAATGCCATCAATGGGCAGCGTCCAATTTGCTTCACCGAACTCGGCTACCTAACACCCGAAGGCTATCCACCGCTCGACCCGTACTTTGGATGGGGCGCGAACACGACGGTCGCTCAACAGGCGGCATGGCTGGCAGAAGCGGCGGCGCTGGCAAGTCAGAGCGGGCGCGTGCGCTTGATGATCGTATGGAATGTCGATTTTGAGAATTACGGCGCTGACCCGATGGCGGGATTTGCCATCATTCGTCCCGGCGGCGGCTGCCCTGCCTGTGATGCGCTTGCAGGCGCGAGATAGAGGCTGTTTATGGCACGGAATACCCGCGAAATCCGAATTCGCAAGCAGTTACGCGGCTTCGCGCTGCTGTGGACGGGGATCACATTTGCGATGGGCACGATCACGTTCATCGCCATTTATATCGGTTATAACTCGTTGGCGAACGATACGACGCCGCGCAGCAGTGCGACCGCACAAAGTGTCATCGCGGCGGCGAACCCGACGGTTCAAATCAACACGCCGACGTTATTTCCCACGCGCGATCCGGCGGCTTTTGCGGCGCAGCGCACCACCGCGCCGATACTGCCGAGCGTCACACCACTCCCAATTGAAATGCGGCGTTTTCAATTGGGGGTACAGGTGCAGGTCAGTTACGACATCATGGATCAATGGATCGACGTTGCTGCGAATCAGTTAAGCGTAAAATGGGTCAAGCAGCAGGTAAGATGGGAAGATATTCAGCCCGCACGCGATACCTATGATTGGGGGGCGCTCGATGTCTATCTGCCAGCAGCGCAGCGCCAAAATGTGCGCGTGCTGATCAGCGTCGTCACCGCGCCCGATTGGGCACGCGAAGAAGGCGCCAATCTCGAACGACATGGACCCCCCGCCGACCCACAAGACTATGCTGATTTCGTCACAGCGATTCTGGCGCGGTATCCGGGCATGGTTCACGCGCTCGAAGTGTGGAACGAGCAAAATCTTGATCGTGAATGGACATCGACGCGCGGTTTGACAGCGTCAACCTATGTCGAACTGTTACGTACCACTTATCAAGCGGTCAAAGCGGTTGATCCTGGCGTGATCGTGATTAGTGGCGCGCTTTCGCCCACGGGTGTCAGCGACGGCGTGACGGCATGGGACGATTTCGTTTATTTTGATCAATTGATCGAAGCCGGAATGCTCAACTACGCCGACTGCATTGGCGCGCATCACAACGGCATTAACGTCAGCCCCGATGACACATGGGATAACGTGACCGACGACCCGACGGCGACCTATCGCGGACCGTACGATAATCCGCACCATAGCTGGAGTTTTAGAAGTACGCTGCAAACCTATGCGAGCAAAGTAGCGCTGGCGGGCGGCGATCAAAAGTTGTGTGTGACCGAGTTCGGTTGGGCAAGCGCCGATGGCTTGGATGGCTTGCCAGAAGGTTTCGGGTTCGCGGCGGATAACACACTCGATGAACAGCGTGATTACACGGTGCGTGCGCTCGATAACATGGTCGAATGGGACATCGTATGGTTGGCGGTGTTGTGGAACCTGAATTACGGCGCGCAGGCGGGTTGGGAACCGACCAACGACAATGTGCCGTATGCGATCATCGGACCCAACTCGTTTTTCCGACCGGTGTTCGACGCGGTGCGCGACTGGAATCGCGCTTACGAAGCGCAGTTTCAGTAAATGCGCCGTCTATGGGCGATCATCGTGTGGGTCGCGGCGTGTGCAGGGTTGGTTTCGGTACCGCAATCGTCGCATGACCCGTTTCGTGCGTTCGCCGTCACCGATCCACCGTTTCCGTCGCTGACGTACAGCATACAGGCGTTCATGTGGTGGGGTGATTGGTGGGCGACGATTCACAGTCAGTGGATACAAACAATGGCGTTCACGCATGTCAAACAGACGTTCGCGTGGGTAGACATCGAACCTGCACGCGGCGATTTGCGGTTCGACCAGGCTGACGTGCTGCTCACGCTGCTCGAAAGTCGCGGCTTGCGTGTGATCGCCCGTTTAACCGACGCACCCGCGTGGTCACATCCAAGCATCATGAATGAACAAGCTGCGGGTTATGTGGACGCGCCGCCCGACAACGTGGACGATTATGCCAACTACTGTTTCGCTATCGCGTCGCGCTATCGGGGTCGGATCGCAGCCTATCAGATTTGGAACGAACCGAATTTGAGCCGTGAATGGGGTGGGCGCGAGCCAAATGCCGCAGCCTATACGCATCTGCTGCGGCAGTGCAGCGCGGCAATTCGGCGTGCCGATCAGAATGCGATCATCATTTCGGCGGGGCTTGCGCCAACGGGCACCTATGACGTGACCGCATACCCCGATGATGTGTATCTACAGCAGTTGTACGATGCGGGTTTTCAGAACTATATCGATGTCGTCGGGATGCACGCGCCGGGTTATTCTGAACCGTCGCTCAGCCCTGATCAGGTGCAGGCGGACGGCAGGCAGCGCTTTTTCACATTTCGCCGTGTCGAAGATTTGCGGCGGATCATGGTTGCCAACGGCGACGCGGCGCGCCAGGTGGCAATTCTGGAAATGGGTTGGACGACCGATCAAGTCAATCCATCGTATTCATGGTTCGCCGTCGATGAACCCACACAGGCGCAGTATCTGGTCGAAGCCTACGCGTATGCAGCGGCGCACTGGAATCCCTGGGTCGGCTTGGTCAGCACCATATACATTGCCAGCCCGACGTGGACAGCAGCGAATGAAGAAACATGGTGGTCGGTGACAACACCAGACGGACGCACACGCCCCGCCTATGTCGCGCTCGCAAACATGCCGAAATATTGCGGTGATGTGACGATCCCAGAGCGCGCAGGCGACAGCCCAGAGTCGCTCGGTCAAATCATTGCACCCAACTGCCTGACCTATAACAATCCGTCAGCGACCCCATAGCTAAAGCTAGGGGCTTGCAGTTATGGCGGGCGCGAAGCCCAAGACACACACCGCGTATGGCGGATTGACTGCCGCCCGGCTCGCAATTACACGAGCCGCGTTGTGGAACTCCCGTTCCGTTGTCGGTCTGGTGTTGAGCCAGAATAAACTGTTTCTCTGCCTGAGCAGAGTGCCTTATCGACTGTCCTGATTGTATAACAGAAAGGAAAAAAGGCGCTATCCCTCCCCATGTCTAAAGACAGGGGTATCTCGCGCCGATTTGATGAACCTGCTTGCGGTGAGCTATTTTTTTCATCTTATCGCTACGGTGACATGGCTGGGCGGGTTGGTTGTACTCTCGATTCTGGTCTTCCCCGAAACCAGGCGCGTATTGAACGAACAGCCTGCTTTGTATACGTTATTGTCGCGTATGCGTCAGCGTTTTTTCCCGTTAATCAATTTTAGCCTGGTGGTGTTGATTCTGACCGGGTTCGTGCAAATGTCGGGTGATAAGAATTATGACGGCGTGCTACAATTCACCAACGAATGGAGCCGCGTGATTTTGCTCAAGCATATCGCCTTCATCGGTATGATCGTGTGCGGTGCGCTGTTGCAATTCGGCGTTGCACCCGCGCTCGAACGTGCCAGTTTATTGATCGTCCATGGCAAAGGCGATGTGCAAGAAACCGAGCGCTTGCGCCGTCGTGAGGTGCGCTTGACGTGGGTGAATGTTGTCTTGGGCGTGCTGGTGCTGGCATTCACCGCGTGGGCGACCTCGCTGTAACGCGGACGATCACACAGAATTTTTTAAGATTGAACGAGGGATGGTTTTATTTGTCGAATCGCACAGGCTACGCGCTGGCGGTAATCGTACTTTTGATTAGCGCCGGGCTGCGTTTTTATGCATTAGCGACCGTACCGCCTGGTTTTACCGATGCCGAACTAACCGATGTACGCTTGACCGAAGCAGTGCGGGCGGGCAACATTCGCGTCTTCTATGATGTGGATGGTGCCGGACGCGAAGGCTTATACCCTGTGCTGCTGGCGGCATCGACGACTGTCACCGGCGGCGGCTTAATCGGCTATCGGATGCTCTCATACCTTGCTGGCATGGTGACATTAGCGCTGATTTACGCACTTGGGCGGCGCTTGTTCGGCGCGGGCGCAGCGATTACGGCGATGGCTGTTTTTGGCATCAGCCTGTTTCCGATTTTACTTGCGCGCGGCATCACGCGCGAAACACTACTGCCCCTTTATATTACCGGGACACTGCTGGCATTGGCGCGCGCGCTGCCGATCTATGGAACGGCGGATGCGGGACGTTCTAGTCAAACGACGGCGTTTGCGGCGCTGGCATTCCTGCTGGGCATCGGCTTTTATATTCACCCGATTAGCCTGATTTTTTCGCTGGCAGTCATGGCGTTCATCGCTTACATGATCTTTACGCGCCAGCCGTTATCGCGCCGCACCATTAGTAACTTGTGGTTTTCGGTCGTCATCATGATTGTGATCGCCGCGCCGTATCTGATCGCCAGCTTTAGCACACCCGAACTCGCCGGCGCAGGTCGCCTGTTATATGACAGCGACACACCGCGCCAGACCGGATGGTTGCAATCCGCAGCGCTTAGCCTGAATGGACTGTTTTTGAGCGGCGATCTCACGCCGAACTTTAATTTACCCGGTCGCCCACTGCTCGATTTTGCGACGGGCTTATTGTTCTTGATCGGCTTGATCACGGCGATCCGGTTTTGGCGTCAGCCTCGCTGTGCGTTGATCCTGATCGCGCTTGTGTTCCTGCTGCCGATTGCCCTGTTTGCGCGCCGCAGCCCGAATTTTCTGGCTTTTTCGGCGTTGATGCCGATGTTTTCGCTCTTGATCGGCTTCGGCGTCACGACGTTGTATCGCAGTTTCAATCGTCGTTTGCGTATTGCGGCAGTGTTGGGGGTGACGACGTTGTTGGTCATCAACATCGCATCAAGCGCGGACGCTTTGTTCGTGGCATGGGCGAATTATCCACCCGTGCGCGACGCTTATCACGCGCGGCTTGGCACGCTGGCGCATTATCTCGATCAGACCAGCGGATCGCTTGACACCGTGGTGTGTGGCTCGCTGATACCCATCGCCAACGATCTGCTTGATGCGCCGCGCGCGCTGATGTCGATGATGCACCGCCGAAATACGTTGATCCGCGCTGCCGACTGCGGCACAGGGTTGATTTTGCCCAATGGGGGTGTTGATGCGCAGTTGATTTTACCGGATGAGAACGCGCTCGATACCGTCAATCCGTTTTTGCGCGCATGGTATGAGGCGGGCGACCCGATTCAAGCGGCTGACCTGCCGCCCAACAGCGTCATTCGCATCAACGCCGAAACCCAGTTGGCAGACCGGATCGGTGCGTTCACCACGACTGCGCCCGTGTCGTACGCGCCGGAGTCTCCTGGCGGGGCAGCGCTGGCGGCGCTCCCGGTGCGCTTAGGGGGCAACCTGACGTTTCTGGGCTATGATGATACCTTTCAGCAGCGCTATGTCCCTGGCGATACCGTGCCGATTGTCACGTATTGGCGTATTGATGGCGAATTAGCGCCGGATATGCGTTTGTTCGTGCATATCCTGACTGACCCTGCCGCGATTGCCGTCCAATGGGATGACATCAGTGTGATCCCGACCCAGCTTCGCCCGCGCGATGTATTCATTCAAGTCTCGTTCATGCAGCTTCCGTTTTCGATCCGTGACGGTTTATACGGCGTCAGCGTCGGCGCGTATACCGCTACCGACGATAATCGACTCGTCATTTATGATGGCGAGACGCCGCGCGGGGCGCGCTTGTTTCTCGGTCAGCTTGAAGTCGTGCGGGCGGTGAACTAATGTTTGAAGTCGTATTTTTGGGGACATCGGCGTCCGCGCCGTCGGTCTATCGCGGTTTGCCGTCGCTGTCGGTGTTCGGCGGCGAACATCGCTTTCTGGTCGATTGCGGCGAAGGCACGCAGCGTCAGATTTTGCGCAGCGGCATTGGCTTCAAAAAAATGGACAAAATCCTGCTCACGCATTCGCATCTCGATCATATTCTCGGTTTGGGCGGCTTGATTTCGACGTTCGCGCGCTGGGATAACGAGGCGATTGACACCATCGAAATTTATGGTGGGCGCGCGACCTTAGATCGGGTTCACGCACTCTTGTTCGGTGTCGTGCTGCAATACGAGCAGCTCCCCATCGAGATCAAAATGCTTGAACTTGTACCAGGTGTGATTTTTCAGGCGAAAGATTACAGCGTGCGCGCGATTCCGGTCACGCATCGGGGCTATGGCAACTTCGGCTTCATCTTTGAAGAACAGGCGCGTCGTCCGTTCCTGGTCGAACGTGCCGAGGAGCTAGGCGTCCCGGCGGGACCCGAACGCGGGCGTTTAGTCAACGGACACGCGATCACATTACCAGACGGACGCACAATCACGCCAGAAATGGTATTGGGTGATGAACTGCGCGGCGTCAAACTGGTGGTGATTGGGGATACCGCCCGTACCGACAATCTGCGCGACCATGTGGCAGGCGCGGACGCGCTCGTGATCGAATCGACGTTTTTGGAAATCGACGCTGACGCCGCGCGCTCTTTCGGTCACATCACTGCAACGCAAGCGGCGCGGCTCGCCGCCGATTATGGCGTTGGTACGCTGCTGCTCACGCATGTCTCGCGGCGCTACCGTGAAACCGATGTGATCGAAGAAGCGCGACGCACGTTCCCGAATACATACGTCGCGCGCGATCTGGATCACTTTATGATCAAGCGCGACGGCGTGACTAAAATCAAGCCTGATAAGAAAGACCCCGAACCGGTCGAACTCCCCGCTGAAACCGATGACTCGGCGTAGAACGTTTCTCAGGGTTCGCTAAACTCCTGATCATGGTTTGGTACGAATTGACCCTCATACTCGCGATATCATAATATGGATAATGTCACGATGAAGTTTGATTATGACCTGATCGTTATTGGCGCAGGTTCGGGTGGGCTATCCGCCGTCGCCTTTGCGCGCGCACTGAATAAACGGGTCGCCCTGATCGAAAAACACCGCGTTGGCGGTGACTGCACGTGGACAGGCTGCGTACCGAGCAAAGCCCTGCTCAAGGTCGCGCAGATCGCGCATCATGCGCGTACCGCCGCTATCTATGGCGTGACCACCCCCACTCCAACCGTCGATATGCTTGAGGTGCGCGCGTATATCCGCACCGTCATCCAAGAGATTTACCAACACGAAACGCCCGAAATACTGCAAGCCGATGGCACAGACGTATTCCTGGGCAACGCACGCTTTATCGATCCGCACATGATCCAGGTTGGAGAACGCCGCTTGACGAGCGCGCGTTTCGTAATCGCGACAGGCGCGCACCCGTTTATCCCCGATATTCCCGGTTTAATATCCGTGCCCTATCACACCTACGAGACGATTTTCGATAACGATCAGTTGCCGCAACACCTGATCATCATTGGTGCAGGACCGATCGGCTGCGAAATCGCGCAAGCCTACCAGCGTTTAGGCGCGCAGGTGACGTTGATCGGTGAACGGCTGCTCGCACGTGATGAACCAGAAGCCGTTGAACAGGTTAAACGGACGTTCGCGGACGAGGGGCTCATTTATGTAAACGCGAACGCGACGCGAGTCGTCAAAGAGGGACGCAGCATCATTGTTCAGGCGGGCGATCAGATTGCGCGCGGCACAATGCTGCTGATCACAGTGGGACGCGCGCCCAACGTGACCGGAATGACGCTGGAAAACGCGGGGATCAAGTTTGATAAACACGGCGTGAAAGTCGATAAGAAACTGCGTACCAGTCAGCGCCATATCTACGCGATTGGCGATTGCACAGGCGGACATCAATACACCCATTACGCGGGCTGGCAGGGGTTCAAAGCCGTACGCAATGCGTTTTTACCTTTTCCGAGTAACGGTGTACGCGAGCATGTGCCCTACACAACGTTCACCAACCCAGCGGTGGCGCGCGCGGGATTGACGGAAGCCGAAGCGCGCCAGCGTTATGGCGATGATGTCCGCGTGCTTTGCCGCGATGGGGAACATATCGACCGCGCTGTGACGGATCATGCACAGGGCAGTCTGATCAAATTGGTCACGCGTCGCAATGGGACACTGCTTGGTGCGACCGTCGTCGCCCCAGAAGCGGGTGAGATCATCACCGAATATGCACTGGCGCTCGACAATGGCTTGAAACCGAGCCAATTGGCGCAAGCAATCCACGTTTATCCGACGTTTGCGAGTGGTTCGCAGTTGGCACTGGCAGACCTTACAGCCGCGGTACTGACCGATAGCTGGCTCGGCAAACTTTTGCAACGCTTCTCAGGGCGCTTGCGCTCTACAGCATCAAGTCTATAGTGACATACTCCCCACGCCTAAAGGTGGGGGCTTCTACCCTCAATGCGACTGCGAAGGCGAACCTTCGTCTTATCGTCGCTCCGGTAGCACAGCGATGCCCCGCTGTGTTTGATATTAATCGCGGCATTGTGGTCGCGGTCAATGACAAGACAGCAATCACACGCCAACACACATTCTCAGTGAATCACGAATGTTCACCAGCCCTCATCCCCCGACCCCTTCTCCCTCAGGGAGAAGGGGAGAAAAGCGCGCTTTTGAAGTCCCTCGCCCTGAGGGAGAGGGATTTAGGGTGAAGGCAAAAACAAGGTTTCGTGATTCACTGATTCTGGCAGACTTGCGAGTACAGGTCACGCCACAAAGCGAAGCGTTGTGTTTTCCGCAGTTTGAGGACATGCTTATTCATCGCATTGAGCGAAATGTATTTCCCCGTCAGACGGTAATAACGTCGTTGGAGTGCGATGAAGTGATTCCACACCGTAGACGCAACAAACAGCTTATGCCGCAGCTTCCGATCTTTCTTGTCGGCGCGGAAAAGTCGGTATTTGTACATCTTGTGAATGGTGATAGGATCGTTCATACTTTCGATGCTCTTACGTCGGGGGGAGGTTGGGGATATTTTCTCATCCTCAACCTCCCCTATTATATCCTATTTCAGCAGAAGAAAACATAAGACCGATGCCTTATATTCCCCATGCCTGAAGGCAGGGGTTTTACGGCGCTTTTCAGATAAATCAGCGTACGGAAATAACATTTGTAATGGGCTTTTTGGCTTTTACTCTGGGGGGCGTATGCAAAAATTGTTGCGTTTGTGGTTGAAAGTCTCACTGGTCACCACTCTGGTGATCATTCCATTCGTGTTAAGCATCAGCACCGTGTCGGCGCAAGCGGATGCAAGCTGCACCGCGTCGCTGCCCAATCGTTTAAGCGTAGGCGAAACCGGTCGCATTGCGTTCACATTCAGCACGCTGCGTAACGCAGCAGGCGGCGCAGCAATTGCCACAGTATTCGCGCCCGCCAGCTTTACCGTCATCGGTGGACCGACGTGCGTCGATGGCTTGTTCTACGTGCAGGTCGATTATGGTAATGGTCAAACGGGCTGGGCGAACGAAAGTGAGGTCGCCAGCAAATTTGGCAATAACCTGTATTGGCTCGAAGAATTTACGCCGCCCCCACCTCCGGCTGCCACATGCGCGGGTTCGCTGCCAGCACAATTGACGACCGCCGGACAAACTGGACGCATCGCGGATGTATTCAGTACGCTTCGCAGCGCCCCGAACGCTCCTGGCACCCGCGTTGATGCACCTGCTACTTTCACCGTCGTCACGCCTTCGACGTGTGTCAACCAAGCCTATTGGGTGCAAATTACGTACATCGACGGTCCGCTCGCCGGACAAACCGGATGGGCGTTGGAAAGCCAAGTGTACAGCGTGTACGCGATCAATCGTTATTGGTTGGAGCCTGCAAGCTAAAAGAAGATAAAACGATCTGTAGGGATAAGACATATGGCTTGTCCCTACGACCTGTGTTTCGACGAGATTAGGGCTGTTTCTCTGGCGTTTCTTTTTCGAGTGTCCGTAAGTACTGGATCAGCGGCGCGGCGGTGATGAAACGCTCGGTCACATAGCTGGGCAAATCACCCTTGATCGCGCCCGCGTCAGCTTCTAACCACACGGTATACCCTTTTTGCTTAAGCAGTTCGGCTTGTGGATGAGCTGCCGGAAAATCTTTAGGGATTTTCTTGATTTTTTGATCCTGGAATCCGCCGTAAACCTGTATCAGTTTCGTATCATCGATAATGCGCGTGATTTTTTCAGGATGCGCGCTGATGTCCTGATGAATCCATGCCAGATGTTCGGGCGTCGGTTGATACCAGCCGCCGCCGACATTGATCAGGCCTTGCGCGGAAAGTTCAAAGTAATAACCCGGCATACTCGGACCGCGTCCGGTATGCGTGAACTGCGCGCTGAAATGGGTTTTGTAGGAGCCTTGTTTGTCAGGAAACCGTTTGTTGATGCGAAAGGCACAGTCTTTCGGCTTCAGCGTGGTCAGTGGCGCATCATACGTGGCGAAACGGTCGATGATGACCTGCATATCCGCATAGAACGCGGCGCGTAAACTTTCATAACGCGGGCGGTTGGCATCAAACCAGTCTTTATGATTGTTCATTCTAAGTTCAAGCAAAAATGTGACCAGCGCTTCGACATCCATCCGTTATGACACTCCCACGACTAAACGATCACCCGTTTCAAGGACAGTTTTCAAGCCCGGTGACATACTCCCCACGCCTAAAGGCATGGGGAGTATGTCACAAAAGATCGCCTTCGCCGTAGATTTTGCCAGGCTGAATGATGATCGGCGCGAACGTATCGGGCGTGGCGAACAGGTCATAGGTGGTTGCGCCCGTCACTCGAACCGGAACGATCTCGCCAACAGGCAGTTCACCTTCGATGACGACATACCCATCGATCTCCGGCGCGTCGCGATAACTCCGCGCCAGACTGAGCGCTTCGCCCATATCGTCGCCATCTTCGTTTTCTGACGCGCCGTGTCCTTCGATCAAAACCGGAATGGTGCGCCCGATCAAGGTCTGGTTTTTCTTGAGGCTGATCGCCTGCTGAAGCTCCATAAGTTCGTTATAACGCGCGTCTTTGACCTCATCTGCGACATGATCCGCCAGCATCGCGCTTGGCGTACCAAGTTCGTACGAGTATTTGAAGGCACCAACGCGGTCAAACTTCAGATCGGTGACGAACTTTTTCAGCCCATCAAACTCGGCGTCAGTTTCGCCGGGATAACCCACAATAAATGTCGTCCGCACGCATAAATCAGGCATGGCAGTGCGCATCGATGCCAGCGTCTCGTACACCCATTCGATTTTGGCGGGGCGGCGCATTCGCAGCAGGGTATCGCGGTGTCCATGCTGGAGCGGAATATCAAGATAATGCAGAATTTGCGGGTGCTTCGCCATTGTCTCGATCAAGCGCGGAGTCACATAGCCGGGATACGCATACATCAGCCGAATCCAGGGAATACCGGGCGCGGCGGCGACAATCGCGTCAAGCAAGTCCGCCATGCCTTCTTTCAGACCGAGATCATAGCCATAATCGGTCGTGTCCTGCGCGATCAGGATCAATTCCTGAATACCGCGTTTTTGCAATGCAACCGCTTCATTGACGATGCTTTTCATAGGGCGGCTGACCGCTGTCCCTTTGATCGCAGGGATCGCACAGAACGCACACGGGCGGCGGCAGCCATCCGCAATCTTGAGATACGCGCTCGCGCCCTGCACGCTCGCGCGTGTGACGCCACGTTCGTCCAACCCAACGACATGTGCTTCGTCGGGAAGGTGATACAACGGTTCGGGGTGTTTGCGGTCGCGCAGTCGCCCAACGAGGTCGAAGATATCCATCCAGCGCCGCGTCCCAATCACGCCATCCAAACCCGGCACTTCCTGGATCAAGTTCGCGCCGTAGCGCTGACTTAAACAACCCGCCGCGATCACCATTTGACCAGGCTGACGGTCGTCAACCAGTTCTTTGAGCGCGTCGATCGATTCCTGTTTGGCGGCGTTGATAAAGCCGCATGTATTTACAATCAGGATTTCGGCTTTGCGCGCATCCCCGACACCGCGCATTCCGTTTTGCTCCAGAACTTGCGCGATGCTTTCGCTATCGACAGTGTTCTTCGAACAACCCAGACTGAGCAGGAAATATTTGTCGCTGCGGGTTTGTGTTTTTGCCATGACGTTATGTGTATGCCTCGATAATCTCGGTCGTGAGTTGCTAAAAATGTGAAATCGGTATATACCAGAAAAAGGATTGAATTTTACAATAAGGAACGCTTCTCATGAAACGTCCGTATATCCTTTTTTTGACCCTCGTTGGCGTCGTACAAGCCATTTTTGCCATCGGCTTTGTGATTCGTCCATCGTTTGCGACCGATGTTTGGGTATTTCCGAATACGAGCGGGTTGTCGTATTTATTCATCGGGTCGATCTTCGCCGCAGCCGCTGCCTCGACACTGTGGTGTTTATGGGCACGCGAGTATGGAGCGTTAGTGGGCATCGCGCTCGATTATCTCATAATATTACTGCCCTTGTCGATTTTCTCTTTTCAGGTCGCTGGGGATACTGGGAACAGCAGCATCGGTGCATTCGGCGTCGTCTGTGTGTTGGGCATCATCTTTGGCTTGATCTTGCTGGCGCTGTCGATCCGTGTGCCCATTCGGGATACGCGCACACAGCCTCGGCTCGTGCGGTATTCGTTCATTTTTTTCATTATTGCTCTGATCATCGTCGGCGGCGGACTCGTTTTGAAAATCCCCAACATCTTGCCGTGGGTCATTACGCCAGAAGGATCGGTCTTGTACGGCTGGATGTTCCTGGGCGCGATGGTGTATTTCATCTACGCCGTCGTGCGCCCCAGTTGGGGAAATTCCGCCGGACAGCTTATCGGATTCTTAGCGTACGACGTGGTACTCATCATCGCGTTTATCACCCGATTTCAAGCACCTATCCCACCCGAATTTTTGTCTGGTCACATCTTATACACCCTCGTCGTGTCGTACAGCGGATTGCTGGCGATCTACTACTTATTCATCAACCCATCGACACGCATGATCGGTGCGCGCCGCGCCAGCTTACAAACGGCATGATCAACCGTCTTTCGGCGGTGGTTGACCCGTCGGCGTGACACGCGGCGGCAAGATCGCCGTCGGCTGTGGAATCGGGGTTTGACTCGGAATCGGCGTGATCGTCGGGGGCTGTGACGGCGGCGGTGTATTCGACGGCGTAAACGTAACAGTCGGTGTCAATGTGATCGTCGGCGTATTCGTCGCGCGCGGCGTCTCGGTCGGTGTCGGCGTGATCGTCGGCGTATCAGTGATGGTCGGCGTAAAAGTAATCGTCGGCGTATCACTGGCAGTCGGGCTGGGTCCCGGCGTATTGGTCGGCGTCAACTGCGCGACGATCCCGCCTTGCGGATCGGTCGGAGTCGGCATCGGTGTATTACTGACTTCGGCGGTCGGCGCGAAGCCAGGACCGGTGACAATATCGATACCGCTGCGCGTCAGTGTGAGGTCAACACGCTGCCCGCGGTCGCCAAACGTCGATTGGGGTTCGCCATTGAACACCATATCGAGCGCCTCGGCATTGCTGGCTGTCAGTGTGATTGTCTCGTTGGCAGGGAACTCCAGGACAGTCCCCGGTCGTGCGATGCCGACAAAACGCTCCGTGCCGTCGGTCGCCAGGCGTACCCAACTACGCTGACGAAATTGCAGCGTGACCAATAAACCTTGTCCACTATATAACTGCTGCAAGCCATCCGGGACGGGCGTCGAGCCCGATACCGTGCGCGTCGGCGGCGGCGTAAATGTGAACGTCGGCGGAAGCTGCGCCAGAATATCGGGCGATGTCGGGTTGCTATTGGTCGTCTCGAACGGGTTTTCTGGGGCTTCGGTGATCAACTGCGTGATGACGAACACAATCACCGCCAGCGACGCCCCACCAACGACCAACCGCAGCAGCCAGCCAAACAGACCGACGCCTTGACGCGCACCTGTTCCCATACGTCCGCCGGTAGGAATCGGCGTGGGTATTGGCAATTTCGGCTGCGTATCCGTGACGGTGCGCGGCGCAATAGGGATGGCGTTGAGCGGCTGGGTATCGCGCTTATCACGTCGATTACGATTTTTCTTGCGGCGCGAGTCGCGGCGGGCACGCTGCGATAAATCGTACAGCGCTGATTCGTAATACTGTACGATCAGCGTTTCGTCTAAGCCGAGATAGCGCGCGTAATTGCGGATAAAGCCGACGATTTGCACAGGCGACGATTCAGCAATGATAAAATCACCGAGTTCGAACGCCTCCAAAATACGGCGGCGGATGCGGAGCGCCGTTTCAGCGTCTTCAAGCGTGAGTTCTTTCGTCTCGCGCGTTTGGCGCAAGTAGCGACCGAGCGCTTGAGCATCCATGCTTGAGATATCCTTTGGGCTGCTTGACGGTTGCGCCCCTATGCGCGATGCACAGGGGCGTTTATGAGTGGGGTTATACGCGGGTGATTATTCCGCCGAGACTTCGGCGGCTTCGACGACAGGGGCAGCTTCAACCGCGACAACCGAGTCATTCGCGGGTAGAGCGTCGGCAGCAGGCGCGTTTTTTGCCGCTTCTGCTTGCGCTGCACGGTTTGCCACATAACGGTCGAATTCTTCTTCGCGCACGATGGTGATTTTTAATTCTGGTGAGACTTCTGTTCCCAGTCGAACGGGAACGCCATGCGTCCCAATTTCGCGGAGCACGGTCTGGCTGATGCGACGGCGATTGATATCGATGCCCGTCACCTTATTGAGTGCGTCCGCAATTTCTGTCGTCGTCACCGAACCGAACAACTTGCCGGTGGGCGATGCGCGACGACCAAAAAACAATTCGACGCCATCGATCTGACGACCGAGATCGTTCAAACGACCTTCGAGCGCGGCTTTACGCATGTCACTTTGTGAGCGCAATTCTTCCAGCTTTTCCATTTCGCCTTTGGATGCCTTGACCGCCAGCTTTTTGGGGATCAACCAATTGCGCGCGAACCCATCCGCGACTTCGACCATTTCGCCCGCGACGCCGTGCTTGTACACATCCGCCAAGAGAATAATTTTCATTGCTTCAAGACCCTTCTCAAAACAGCGCCATCGATAGGCGCAGTTGTTTCACTGATGATGGCTGACAAAGTGGGCAGATTATAGTCGGCGCAGTCGTTAAATTCCAGCGTCAAATCTGACGCTGACCACGCTATAATCCTCCGTATGATCAATTCTCAACCCAAAATCCCCCCTTTTCCGGCTGGCAAATGGATCGTGCTGGCGCTGGCGCTGTTCAGCTTCGGCATGAGCGCATTGATCAGCGACACGGTATTCGAGCGACTGCCACATCTTGAAGATGAAGTCGCGTATTTGTTTCAAGCGCGCACCATCATACGCGGCGATCTGGTGATACCGTCTCCAGAACTGCGACGCGCGTTCTGGCAGCCGTTTGTGGTCGATGCCGATGACACACGCTTTGGCAAGTACACGATTGGCTACCCATTGCAGTTGGCGGCGGGCGAGGCGATGGGTCTGGCATGGGTGATCAATGCGCTTTTGAGCATGTTGACTGTCGCGCTGGTCTATCGGCTGGCGCGTGAACTTTTCGACGCGCACACGGGCGTGATCGCCGCCGCGCTAACCGCGTTTTCGCCCGCCGCACTGCTGCTCAACGCCACGTTGATGGGTCATACCTCGGCGCTGTTCACAGCGACATTATTTATCTACGCTTATTGGCGTATCACGCAGGAAAAAAGCGCGCTGACATGGGGCATGATCGCGGGCGTCGCGCTGGGCGTGTTGATCGCCAACCGCCCGTTGACGGGGATCAGCATCGCCGCGCCGTTTGCGGTTTATAGTGTGGTGCGACTGATAAGAGTCGTGCGCCCCCACCCCCAGCGTATAGACAGAACGCTCAACAGTGAGGGGGGCACAATCACGTTGATGCTCCGTCCGCTCATCCCCATCGGCTTGATCGCCTTCGTCTTTGCGCTCTTAATCCCCCTGTACAACGCCGCCGCGACGGGCAACCCGCGCGCCAACCTGTATACCTACGTGTGGTCATACGACACCATCGGCTTTGGCGAGTGCTGTGGGCGAAGCGGACATACGCTCGAAAAGGGCATCCGCCATCTGCGCTTCGATATGTCGCTGACGGCTGCTGATTTGTTCGGCTTCGCAGCGGGACGGGTGACGCCCGCGATCCAAGACCATTTACGCACCGAAAGCGATTACTTTCCCATCGTCGGCTTGAGTTTCGCGCTGTTCCCGTTCGGGTTGATCGTCGCCTTCCGGCGCAAAGTGATCGGCGTCGCGCTGTGGACGGCGGTACTGATCGGGTGGGCGATTTTGCCATTTGCGATCAACGACGGAGATTTGACGCGCGACCCGACGTTCGCGTGGGTTTGGGTGATCGCCGCGCTCGGTTGGGTGATGCTGCCGATGCTGTTTTGGCGCGACGAGCGCAAAACATGGGCGTGGCTGCTGGTCGCGGTGATTTTGACGACCGTCGGCTTACAACTGCTGTACTGGATCGGTTCGCAGCGTTACAGCACGCGCTATTACTACGAAGCGCTCACATCGATCGCAATCTTGAGTGCGCTCCCGCTTAGTTGGTTGATCCGGCGCGTCGGCAAAGAAATCGTATATGGCGTGCTTGCGGTCGCGCTAGCGTGGAGTTTGTACAATTACAGCACGCCGCGTATTACGGCGCTTTACCGCTTCAATAATATTCATCACGACTTGATCGACGGCGTGAACGAGCGGCGCACGAGCGACCGTCCCGTGCTGGTCATCATCAATGGCGACGATGTGCGCTGGCGCGCGTTCGGGTCGCTGATGGCGGTGACGAATCCGTATTTGGACAGCGACATCGTGGCGGCGCAGAATTATCGCGGCGCGGCAAGCGACGAAATACGCCAGCAGTTGATCGAGATGTTTCCAGATCGAGAGGTGATCGAATTACAAGCGGCGCAAAATCAAGCGTGGTTTGAAGATGAGCTGCCGCCGGGATGAATAACTCACCTTACGCAAGCCCCTCGTTTTCAGCCCTCGCCCTCAGCGCGAGGGGTGAAAAACCGTCGCGGTAGGGGAAGTCCTTCTCCCTATTTAGGATGAGGGCAATCTGCGTAAGGTGAGTGAATTAAGAGAAAAACCTTCGCGCACAGGCGCAAAAACAGTGCGTGAGCTACGTATAGAAGATGAACAATTTATTGCGGTAAAGCCTGCCTACACGTCCAAATGCTGCTCGAACTGCGGCATGCTGTTTCAAGACTTCGACCTTTCGACCCATTGGGTTGATTGTGCTTGTGGTCTTAGTCTAGACCGAGACCACAATGCGGCTATTAACATTCTCAATCGTGCATTAATGCAAGACGGATGGGACGCATCCGTGAACGATAACGTAGCGCCTCTGCCAACACCGTAAGGTGACGATAAGCGCAAGCGTCGTTCAGAAGCCCCTGCCTTTAGGCATGGGGAGCGTCACCTCGATTTGCAATTGCTGTACCGTGCCGCAACCCCACCCCCAAAACCCACGTATAACTTCATAACGCGGACTCAATCCGCAATTCGTGATATACTATGTGATGAAAAGCACAAAGGCGTAACTTCATGCGCGTCATCGTTCATACTGGCAAAGGCGGCGTCGGCAAAACCAGCATCTCGTCGGCTACAGCGCTGCGCTGTGCCGAAATGGGGCTGAAAACCATCGTCATCAGCACCGATACGGCGCATAGCCTTGCCGATTCGTTTGAAAAACAAATTGGACCCGAACCCATCGAACTGTACCCGAATTTGTGGGCGCAGGAAGTGGATACGCGCTATTCGATGGATAAGTATTGGGGCAAGATTCAGCGCTATCTTACCGCGCTGTTCAGCAAGCAGGGCGTCGATGACATCGTGGCGGAAGAAGTCACGATCTTACCCGGCTTGGAAGAAGGCGCGCATCTGCTCTGGATCAATCAGTACGTCGAACAAAATCAGTTCGATGTGTTGATCGTCGATGCCGCGCCGACCGCCGAAACGCTGCGTTTGCTCTCGCTGCCAGATGTCACGCGCTGGTGGTTCGAGCGCATCATGACGATCACGCGCGGCGCGGCGAAGATTCTGCGTCCGATTGGGCGGCTGGTCGGGCGCGGCGATAGTATGCCCGACTCGAATGCGTGGGATGAAGTCAACAACTTGTTCGCCACGCTCGATAAAGTCCGTGATTTGCTGGCTGATCCAGCCGTGAGCAGTATCCGGCTCGTGATCAACCCGGAAAAAATGGTGATCAAAGAGACGCAGCGCACGTATACGTACCTGAATTTGTACGGCTACGCCACCGACGCGATCTTGTGTAACCGCATCATCCCCGATGAAGTGACCGATCCGTACTTCACGATGTGGAAGCAAAATCAGCAGGACAATATCAACTACATTGGCGAGGCGTTCGGTGAACTGCCGTTGTTCAAAGCGCCGTTGTTCGGCGGCGAAGTGAGCGGGCTGGATCGGCTGCGCGCGCTTGGTGATGCGTTGTATGGCGACACCAACCCGGCGCAAAATCTGTTCACGGGGCGCACGCATCAAATCGAGACCATCGATAAAGATCATTATCGTCTCAACGTACCGCTCCCGTTCGCGGACAAAAAAGACCTGGATATTTATCGCTCGCGCGACGAACTCACGCTCCGCGTCGGTCCGTATCGCCGCAATATCGTGCTGCCATATGCCTTATGGGATTTGGAGATCGCAGACGCGCGCTTCGAATCATCGACACTGAAAATTCAATTCACGCGCAAAGAAATCGCGCCGCAGCCCTGACATGTAAAGGCGCAGCGCGCTGCGCGCACATTGGGCGATCCACAAGGTCGCCCCTACAGCACCACATTATCGTTCTAGACCTATTTATGAGAGAGCGCCAATGGCAATCGATACCACCCGATCCATGAATGGCAGCAGCGGCAGCGCGCCGCCTGATTTCGACACGATTCCCGAACTGGAAACGGCGGGGATGTCCCCCACCGATCCGCCGTTGGCGCTGCCCGATCCGATCATGCGCGAACGTGCCGACGAACTGCAAAAACTTAGCGAAGTCAAACGGCGTCCGCGCTCGCTGCGCCTGCAAATGCGCTTTGGGCGGCTGGTGGTCTACGCTGCACTGCTGTTTGCGCGCTTGTTGTGGTGGTATCTGTTCGTCGCGCGCTACGCCCCCGATTATGTCAATCGCACCAACCTGGAACGCTGGAAAAAATACGCGCGCGGCTTTCGCGGCATCTCGATCATGTTCGGCGGCGTTATGATCAAGCTCGGTCAGTTCATCAGTACGCGCAGTGATATTCTGCCGCAGGCAGTCATCGATGAACTTGCCAGTCTGCGTGATGAAGTGCCGAGCGTATCGACCGATAAAATCCGCCGGATCATCGAAAAAGAAATCGGGTTGATCCCAACGCATTTCGCACGTTTCGATGATAAACCTGTCGCGGCGGCGTCGCTCGGTCAAGTCCACCGCGCGCAGTTGCACAACGGCGATAAAGTCGTGGTCAAAGTCCAGCGCCCCGATATCGATCAGATTTGCTATACCGATCTCGCCGCGCTCGATGTGATCGCGAAAATCGCAACGCGTTTTCGTTTTATCAACAAGCGCATGGATGCCGTCGCGCTGGCGCGTGAATTTGGACGTGTGCTGCTCGAAGAACTGAGCTATACCCGAGAATCAGAAAACGCCGCCCGTTTCGCGCGGATGTTCAAAGACGATATGGGCGTGTATATCCCATCGATGTACAACCACCTGACGACCGAGCGCGTGATCGTCATCGAAGATGTGACGACGATCAAACTCGATGATTATGCCGCGCTCGAAGCGGCAGGCATCAACCGCAAAGCCGTCGCCAAACGCTTGATGACCACGTATCTCAAACAGATATTTGAAGATCGCTTGTTCCATGCTGACCCACACCCCGGCAATTTGTTCGTGTATCCGCTGCCCGAAGATGCCGAAAACGCGCATCTTCAAAATGCCGAAGGCGGTCGCCCGTTTTATCTGATCTTCATCGATTTTGGCATGACAGGCACACTGACGCCGCAGATTGTCAACGGACTGGTTGGTACGCTGCAAGGCGTGATCACACGCGACGCAAGCAAGCTGATAGACAGTTACAGCGAGCTCGGTTTCTTGCTGCCCGGTACAGATACCGAACGGCTGGAACAAGCGACGAAGGCAGTGTTCGATCAGGTCTGGGGCTTATCGATGTCGCAGATGACCAGCATGAGCTTCGACAGCATGGCAAAAATCGGTGAAGAATTCAGCGACTTGCTTTTCACGATGCCGTTTCAAGTCCCGCAGGATTTTATCTATCTTGGGCGCACGGTCAGTATTTTGAGCGGTTTATGCACCAGCCTTGACCCGGACTTTAATCCGTGGAGCGAGATGCAGCCGTATACGCAAAAAATGGTCTTGGGGCAAAACAGCACGATCATCCCGTTCGCGGGCAGTTTATTGAGCAGTGTCCCGATTTTACAAAGCCTATTCAGCGGCAACGCGGGCGCAGCGCTCTTGAATATCGGGCAAAGCGTGATCGAGCGTGCAATCAACCCGAATGGGCGCACCAATACGGTCATGTCGCGGCTGGAGAGCGGCGAGCTCAAGCTCAAAGTCGAGCCGAGCGCGAATTATCAGCGCCAACTCACGCGCATCGAAGCACAAGGCAGGAAAAACGCGCGCGCGGTCGTTTTCGGCGCGGTGTTGATCACCTCGACGATTTTTTACACGAGCGGCGATACGACGATTGGCGTCATTGGATTTGTACTGGCGGGGATCGGCTACGTGCGGATGATCTTCACAAGCGAGAACTAAAAAGTAACGAGTGATGAGGTAAAATATTTTGATGACTCATCACTCACCACTGTGTTTAGTCTACCTGCACTTTGACCTTCTGCGCACCCGTCGATGAAGGACGGTCGTCGCTTGCGTCGGTCACAGTCGTGGTGTTCGGCTGCTGACGCTGGCGCATCTGCTTATCGATTTCACGGCTGGCTTTTTCGATTTCACCCACCGCTGCATCCACCAACACCTTCAAGCCTTTGGCAAATTCTTTACCAGCTTCTTTGCTGTGCGACTTAAAACCGTCGGGCAGCAGCGCTTCGATAGCTTTGCCTGTTTCTTCAAGCGCGCGCTTTTGATGATCGACAAATGCATCTAATGGGCGTTTCGTTTGTGATGCTTCTTGTTCCACGATTTCCACTCTTTCAATCGCACTTTGCAGTGATTGGTCAGACATAGTATTCACTCCATTAGTTTACACCGATCTATACGCGTGTGGGACGATTAAGTTGCACAAGAGCGACACAAATGCCGCTCATCCTGTACTCGCTTTACTAAGCGTATACAGTTGGTGAAACTCGTCGCCGTTTTGATCCATCTGAAAGACCAGATATTCGCCATCGGGCGACCACTGCACCGCGCGCACCGTGTTATCGGTATACGCTGTCAGTTGACGGGCGACTCCTCCGCCCGATGGGATCGTCCATAAATTGAACTGTCCGGTCGTATTGGTAATGTGAGCGATATGGCTGCCGTCGGGTGAATAATCGAGTGAAGGATAATAAACACGGGTCGCAGAAAACTGATCGAATGTATAACGCTTCATACAGATCACATCGTTCAAATTAATTTAAATGCCTTGGTTTGATTGTACGACTTCGCCATCACACGTCAAATGAGTATCGCATCGTTGTGATGTCGCACCCTCAGTATCCGCGCTTGTGATCGAAAAGGTTCAATAATGGGCGCTTTTCCAAATAGAGTTCGAGATTATCGATGAACAACTGCGCCGCCTTTTCGTGATAGCGCGCACTGAATCCAGCGATATGCGGACTAAGGATGACATTGTCGAGATTCCAGAGTGGACTGGTTGTTGGAAGCGGTTCTTCTTCAAATACGTCGAGCGCTGCGCCACCGATATGTTCTGCCGCCAAAGCCGAGATTAACGCGGCTTCATCGACCAACCCGCCGCGCGCCACGTTGATCAAAACAGCGGTCTTTTTCATCGCTCGCAGCACGTCTTCGTTGATCAAGTGTTTGCTGGCATCGGTCATCGGCGCGACGACGACGACGTAATCGCATTCTTTCACCATCGACGCAGCCGCTTCAGGCGGATAAATCCGCACAGGAATATCACCTTCAGGGTCGCCCGTCCCGGCTTCCACCCAAGAATAATGATCGGCAGGCTGCATGACATTACGCTTGATCGCCAGCACTTTGATGCCCAGTGCATCGCACATACGCGCCAATTCGCGCCCAATGCTGCCATAACCGACAATGCCGACTGTTTGCCCGCGCAGCTCACGCGCTGCATACAATTTATAACGGTCACCGTCACCTGCCCATTCCGCGCGTTTTTGAAAATTGAGCATCGTTGGCAGCTTGTAATTAAATGCCAGTATCATGCCAAGACAATACTCACTTGCGACAACGGCGTGAATACCGCTGGTCGTCGTCACATCGACATCTTGCGCGCCCAGGATCGGCTCTTTGATGGCATGATCGACCCCAGCGGTATGCAGTTGTAACCAGCGCAGGCGTGGCGCTTGCGCTGGCGTTGGAAAATGGCGGTAGGTGTACATAATTTCCACATCGGCATATGCACGTTCTGGCACGTTGGAAGCATACCGTTCAACTTTCAAACGCGGCGATACCTCACGAATGCGCTCTATGATCGCGTCACTAAAATCCATTGCCACTACGATATGAATGGGTTCGGCAAGTTCGGTCATCGTCCTCGTCTCAATCGCTGTTATTTACGTATGTGACGCCAATGGTAAGTCATCGATGGCACGCGCGCAACCGTAGCCCAACTTGCACACGGGTGTTAAAGTAACCGGAAAACAAAGATCATGCGTTGTAAGGGCGAGCCGGTGGGTCGCCCACACCACCACACTACAAGGAGCGTTTCATAATGGGTCTTATAGATGGCAAGATCGCGCTGATTTTCGGCGTCGCCAATAAAAATTCGATTGCATGGGGCATCACACAACGCTTACATGATGAAGGCGCGACGATTGCCTTGAGTTATGCGGGCGAAATACTGGAAAAGCGCGTTTTTCCGTTGGCGAAAGAGATCGAGTGTGATTTTGTCGAGCAATGCGACGTAAGCAAGGATGAAGAACTCGACGCGGTATTCGCCAAAGTCAAAGAACGCTATGGGCGCGTCGATATCCTCGTTCACTGCATCGCGTTCGCCAGCCGTGAAGATTTAGGGGGGCGTTTTGTCGATATTTCGCGCGATGGCTTCAAACTCTCCCTCGATATCAGCGCGTACAGCCTGATTGCGATGGCAAAACGCGCCGAACCGCTGATGACCAACGGCGGTAGCATCATCAGCCTGACCTACTACGCCGCCGAAAAAGTCATGCCCGGTTACAACCTGATGGCAGTGGCAAAATCGGCACTGGAATCCATTACGCGCTATTTGGCAAACGATCTGGGCGAAAAAAATATTCGCGTCAACGCGATCAGCGCAGGACCCATCAAAACACTGGCGGCGGCGGGCGTGCCGGGGTTGCGCCTGATGCTCAAATACAGCGAGAAAGTTTCGCCGCTGCGTAAATTGGTCACGCAGGAAGATGTCGGCAACGCGGCAGTGTTTCTGGCATCCGATTGGAGCAGTTCGATCACGGGTGAAGTCATGTACGTCGATGCGGGTTTCAATGTGTTGGGGATGACCGTGACCGAAGAAGACATCAAAGCCGCAGGCAGATCGAGCGGCGAATAACCCACCAAAATACCCTTGCCGAGATCGGGACGTGGGCGCACAATCGAAGTCGTTCAGGTTCACACAAAGGACGCAAACGATGAATCCATTTATGCAGTTCGTCATCCTGGCGCAGCAAGACCCGCTTGATCAACCTGTCGTCGTCGCGGTCGTGCCAAGCCAGATCATCACTATTTTGATCGTCGGCGTTATTGCGGGCTTTTTAGCAAGTTTGCTCATTCGCGGACGCGCGGGCGTGGTCGCCAGCATCGCGTTTGGACTGGTCGGCGCGGTTGTGGGCACGATTTTGTTTCAGGTATTAGGCATCCCGCGCCAAGGCACATTGGCGGGCGGCATTACGCTGACATATTACGATATGCTGGCGGCATTTATTGGCGCAGTGATCGTACTGCTGCTGTTGATCGCGTTATTTGGACGGCGCTTCGCCAGATAAAGCGCGTAACCTGGAAACGGGCGGGTTTTCACACCCGCCCATGCGCTCAACGTAACAAGCGCCGTCCAGTCTCGGTCAGCGCAGCGGCAATAAATGCCTTGATCAAATCCAGCCCGAACAATGGCAAAACCACGCGCTCGATCACGATTTGCGGCGTACGCCCGATGATCAGTAACCACGCGCTGCCAAACGCATACAGCACGATCAGCGCCACCACGCCAGCCAGCCAGCGAACCCAGAAGCGGTTGCTCCCGCGCTCAGAAAGAAATCCGGCTGTCCATGCTGCCGCGACGAAGCCGATCAGGAATCCGCCTGTGCCGCCTGCGAACGCTGCCGCACCGAGTGCGTTGGCATCGACGGGAACGTTGAGAGCGATCAGCCCGATATACGCCAATTGACTGAGTGCGCCGTCACGCGCGCCCAACACGAGGCCTGCCAGCATCACAATAAAGGGTTGAAGGGTGAACGGTACGGGTACAAGTGGAATTGACACGCGTGCTGAAAGTACAGTTAGCAGCGCGAAAATTGCCACTGCGATCAGCCGATACGCCAGGCTGAGATCGCGTGTTCTTGGTAAAGTGCGTAACATGAAAACTCCCTGTAGCGCTGTGAATTGACTATAGAACGCTATTCGTGATTATCGGGCAACGCTTCGACGATCACATGAAGTATTTTGAACTCCGACGTGAACACCCCCGATTTTTTCGTGTCTTTCTCGGTCATGCTTTCAACCATTGTAACGCGTGTGCCCAACGTCGGCAGATCATAGCGCGTATGCAGTTGGGTGGGCGATTGCGCATTACGGAAAAACGCCATCCGGTTTTTGGGGTCGATCCGCCGCAAATGTCCTTTTGCGCGGTTGAACGGCATTTCGACCAGTTCTTCCGCCAATTTCGTGCGTTCTTGTGCATTCAAATACGCCATTGTCACTCGTCTCTCTCGTGTGTCAGCACAGTTGTTTTATTCTCCATACCTTGATTGTATAATCTCATCACGCTTACGCAAAGGGACTCACGGTGTTTGAGACACCAATCAGCATTTCAGAAGTGACGCACTATATCATGGGCGTGTTGCAAACCGATGATCGTTTACAAAATGTGTGGGTGACAGGCGAAATTTCCAATATGCGCCGCTACTCGTCGGGGCATTGTTATTTTACGCTCAAAGATGGCGGCGCAGAACTACGCTCTGTGATGTGGAAATCGACGGCGGATCGTCTGAACACGATTCCGAGCGATGGCAGTTCGGTCATCGCGCACGGATCGATTAGCGTGTACGCGGCGCGCGGCGAATATCAGCTCGTCGTAGATCGGCTGCGTCCGGTCGGGATTGGCGATTTATACGCCCAATATGAAGCGCTCAAGGCACGGCTCGAACTCGAAGGCTTGTTCGATGAAGCGCGCAAACGTCCGCTTCCGGCGTATCCGCGTGTAATCGGCGTGGTCACATCCGCCGATGCCGCCGCGTTTCAGGATGTACAAAATGTATTACGCCGCCGCTATCCGCTGGTACGCGTGCTGCTTGCGCCGACGCTGGTGCAGGGCGTAGAAGCGCCTCCCGCGATTGTACGCGCGCTTGAAATACTCGATCGGCGCGACGATGTAGATGTGATTTTGGTGTGTCGTGGCGGCGGCAGCATCGAAGATTTATGGGCGTTCAACGATGAGCGCGTCGCCCGCGCCATTGCCAGGTCACGCATCCCGGTCGTGAGCGGTGTCGGGCACGAAACCGACTTCACGATTGCCGATTTTGTCGCGGATCGGCGCGCGCCGACGCCCTCCGCCGCCGCCGAAATCCTGACGCCCGACATCAACGAACTGCGCTTAAGTTTGCTGCGTTTACAACGCGATTTGCTCGATACAACGCGCGGTGCGATTAGCGAAAAACGGCGCGCGTTAAGCGATGAAAGCCGCGCCCTGCGTGGTGCATCGCCGCTTAACACGATACGTGCTGCGCGTCAACGTATCGACGGTTTAAGCGGGCGTGTAGCAGCGGCAGAACGCGGACGATTGACGGTGCGCGCGGCGAAACTCGACTCGCTGGGGGCACGGCTGCACGCGGCGAGTCCGGCGGCGATTTTGGCGCGTGGTTATGTACTGGTGCGCCGCGCCGACGATGGCACACGAGTGAAAACGGCGGCGGAACTGAGCGTTAACGACGATGTGATATTGCAATTCAACGATGGCGAACGAAACGCAAAAGTACAGAATTAACCGCAGACGACGCTAAGAACGCAGCGCATTAAAAATGACTTTGCGCGCTTTGCGGTTCAGAAAAAGGACTGGCACGATGGATTTGACACAACTGACATTTGAAGCCGCGTACGCGGAACTCGAAACGATTGTGATGAAGCTGGAAAGCGGCGAACTCGCGCTGCAAGAATCGGTGCAGTTATACGAAGTGGGGCGGACATTGGCGCAGCACTGTCAGGCATTACTCGATCAAGCCGAGTTACAGGTGACCCAGGTCGGCGGCGATCTATAACCTTACAAAACGCATTACTAACAATTTCCACAGCCATATATCGCAAGAATTACCAACAGAATCGCACATTTATCCCAAATCTGGGATAAATGTTGGGATAAATGGCTTAAGTGAGAGCCCCCAAACGGCGGCGAATCAAACCAAACACCATGCGCGCTTCGTCAATACGCAGCAGCCATGCGATGCCAAAAAAGACGACGCCGCCAATGACGAGTGCTAAAATCGTCATGATCAATGTCGAAGTGAACACCGATACTTGAACGATTAACATGACCGCGCCCATCAATATCGCCGCGATCACCGTTGGCAATACGCCACGTACAACAAAACGGTCGTTGATTCCGCCCAATCGACGGCTCAAGATCAACCACAATAGCGCTGCTTCGAGCAGTGTCGTGATCGAGTTCGCCAGCGCCAAGCCGCCGAACGCGCCCATGACCAGACGGTTCGGGTCACCAATGACGTTCATGAGTGTAAGACTGAGCGCGATATTGGCGATGATTGAAAGAATGCCGATTAAAACTGGTGTCCATGTATCCGCCAGCGCATAAAATGCGCGCGATAAGACCTCCAGCAGCGCGTGTCCGGCAATGCCGACGGCGTAAAGCATTAGCGCCCACGCAGTCGCGGCGGTATCGACCGCATCGAACGCGCCATGTTCAAACACCAAGCGGATGACGGGCACGCCAAGCAGGATCAAACCAACCGTCGCCGGAAACGCCAGAAACAGCACGCCGCGCATCGCCTCTGAAAGACGCTGTTTATAGCCGTCCATATCACCGTTGGCGACCAACGCCGATAGTGTGGGAAACAAGGCTGTGCCAATGCTTTGCGCGATCACACCCAAGACAAAGAACATCAATGTCCACGCCAGCGTAAGCGCGGACAGACTGCCTGCCGCCATTCCCGACGTGAGCGCGACATTGACGAGAAAATTAATCTGCACGATGCCCAAGCCCAACACACGCGGCAGCATCAAGACGAGCACATCGCGTACACCTTCAGCGCGCATATCTGGCAGAAAACGCAGCCGGTTTAAGACGCCCGCGCGGCGCAAACCGGGAATCTGCACGATCAAATGCAAAATCGAGCCAATGACGACGCCGAACGCCAAGCCAAACACGGCATAAGTGGGGTTAGAAGCCCGAATAAGCGGCACAAGGATCAACGCGCCGCCAATCTGTCCGATGTTGTAAACGCTCGCCGCTAACGCCGAATATGTGAAAATGCCTTGCGCGTTGAGAATACCCATCATCAAGCCGCTAACACTGAACACCGCCACGGTGATCAACATGATCTGCGTGAGCGCAACGGTCAGCGCCTGCTGTGCGGGCGGTTGATCGGGAAGCAGTAATGTCGGCATGATCTGCGGTGCAAAAAGCGCCATGATCAGCGCCAATGCCGCGCCTATCAAGCTGACACACGTCAGTGTCGCGCTGGCAAGCCGCCACGCTTGGTCAGCATCCTTTGACATCATGCGCGCGAACACTGGAATGAACGACGACCCCAATGCGCCGCCCGCGACCAGTACAAAAATCAATTCGGGGATGCGCTGGGCGGCATAAAACGCATCGAGTTCGCTGCCCGCACCAAACGTGATCGAAAAAATTGCGGTACGAATCAACCCCAGCACGCCGCTGGCGAGAAAACCGACCAAAACGACCAGCGTTGAGCGTGCGATCTGCGAACTGGATAAAGTTTTCGCCATACCTATGCCTCTAACGATTGTATAAATAGATAAGGGCGAGTCAAAGACCCGCCCCTCGCATAATACTTACGCAATGCGATTTATTCTACGCATTCGGGATGAACAGAGTCGTCCCGTAGAAAATGATGTTGATGTTATAAATGCCGTTCAGCGATGCCAGCGTGTAGACATTGACACCATACTGCTGCGCAATGGCGAACAATGTATCACCGGGCTGAATGACATACGTTTCATAACTTCCCGTCGTGCCGCCGCTCGTCGGCGCGGACGGGGGCGGAGGCGCGTACACGCTGCCATCGGCGGGCGAAAGCGCACGCACAGGCACGGTGCTGGTCACAGCGGTGGCTGGAACCCAGCCTTGTGTCCCGTTTGAGAGACCAATCAAGACCCACGACGCATCGAAATTACGCCCAACCAATGCAACACTGGTTCCACCCGGTGCGGTCGCGACGACAGCATTGTTTTCATTGGGTCCCGTCAGTAGTTCAGCGATGAAAAAGCCAGTAATTTGTGCGGCGGGCTGAATAGGCGTGCCCGCGACTGGTTCACCCGACGCATTTTCGGCAAGCGGCAAGCTGCTGACACGGGTCGTGGTATACACATAATTGATGTTGACCCACCCCTGCGTACCGTTGGTCATGCCAACCAACACCCAGTTGTAGTCAGCATTGCGACCGAGCAGCAGCAGACCGTAACCACGCGGCACTGTAGCAATCGTGCCGTATCCCAGACCCGGACCCGAACGAATATTCAAAAATGCGGTGTTGACCGACGCGACAGGTGTATCTTGTGCCAATGCGGGTAACACCGCGCCGAACACGAGTAGTGCAGCGATAAGCAGTAACAAGGCTTTTGTACGCAACGCAACCCCTCCTTCAATAAACGATAGTGCCTTTATTCTGGCACGTCTCGCCGTTCTGTCAAATGAAGGGCGACATCAATTTGATAGATAAGTCGTTATAGGATGCGGAATCACGGTGATGAGCGGCATTTCTGCCGCTCAATTTGATGAATTCAGACGGAGTAATTAGTCCATTGCAGACGCGAAAACCTGCGACGGTTCAGGCATTCGTTCGACTTCCTGCTTGAATGCGCGCACATTGATTTGACGGAGCATATACAGACTGAAGCCCAATCCGATCACGCCGATAACGAACACGGAACCATAACCGATTTGGGGGCTGCCGCTGACGGCAAGCGCAATATCGCGGATGATGCCGCCGCTCGATACACCCAACCCGCGCGCCAGTGTGACAACCAGAGTCCAAAAGCCGAGAAACGTCCCCGCGCGCCCGAATGGACTCATATCCATCATCAAACCCAGCGTGCCGACATTCCACACCCCCAAGCCTAAACCCAATACGATCAAGCCCGGGGTCACCAATCCACGAATGCCCGCCAACGCCGACAGCGCAAATATCGCAAACGCGCCGATCAACAAGCTGACGCCGAGCGTATTCATACGCGTGTTATTGAGCCACTTGAAGCGGCGACCGAGTAATAAAAAGACAATCGTGCCCAAAATCGCCATGCTGCCCCAATACGCGGTGAAACGCGTGGTGACGCGCGCTTCCATGCCGAATATATCGCCCGCGAACGGCTCCAGAATCGTATCTTGCGAGAAGGTGAACGCCATCGACAGCGCGAGATAGCCTAAGAAGTAGCGCGTTTGGCGATTACCCCATGCCAGCTTGAGGTCGTCCATCAATGATGTGTTGTGTTCCGCGCCTGCGCGCGCTGTGACTGCGCCTGTGCTGCGCTTTTCTTCGCCAACGAGCGAGAAGAACCACAGACTGCCCAACACGACTGCCGCAATCATGAATAAGTTCTGCACGATCTGCGGCGAAAAGCGCGTCAAACCGTGCCCCAGATGCGACGCGATTTCCAGCGGATAATAGCTGGTAACATCGAGTGCGACACGACCGGACGGCAGAAAAATTCCGAAAAAGACCCCGCCAATCGTGAAGCCAACCAATAAGAACGTCCACACAATCCCAACCGCCCGCCCGCGTTGATCTTCGCGCGCGCGGTCATAAATGAGCGCCAAAAATGTACTACCGCTCAACGCATTGCCCAGGCTGAACAATATCATCGAGAGTGCCAAGCCTGTCCATTGCAGCGCCGTCGCTTCGCCCGCTACGCCCGACGCGGTAACGGATGCGGTGCTGATGCCCAACCCGATCACGCTGATGACCATCATCGCGCGACCGAGCCACACCCAGAACAAACGTCGATAACCACCAACGGCGCGCCTATCACTTTGTCGCCCCGCCCAAATGCCGATGGGCGCGAGAAAATAACGGAGTGCCGCCAATAAACTCACGGGCGTCGCGCTAAATCCCAAATCGCTGATCATGATACGATTCCAGATGCCCGTCGCCAGCACGTCCGCCATCCCCGAACCAAGATGGAACAAGCCAATTTTAAGATTACGCCCGGTCGAAAGACCTTGCGATGATTCCTGGTCGCTCATCGACGCTCAATTCTACTGAAATGAAAAACGAGATGTAGATTTATGTAGATTTATGTAGAATTATAAGCAGGAGCGCGTTGGAGTCAATGTAAAATTGATGAGTGAGGGTTGGCATGCTTGTAGCGGGATGAGGCTGCGATGCGGGTGATTGTTGTCGTGCTTGTAGAAGCAGCCGCGCCCTTACATGATTTCGTGAAACGGCGCAGTTTTGGCGACGGATAGCGCACGTACCTGTTCAACCGCAGCCAAACACGCGGCGCGTTCCACGTCGGGGATGTCGATAGCGATAAATTCGTCCTCATCTAAAACGCGCAGTGCGCCATCGGGCGCGATAAACACATCCAGCGCGAGATCGTCGGCGGTGACTATTGCACCATCATCCCCGTCGCTGAAATACGCCGGGCGGGTGATATTGCAATACCAACCTTTAAGCTGCTGGCTATCGATATCTTCGATGCGAAAAATGTTGTACCAGCGATCCGAATAGAAATACTCGGTCATGCGGTCGCCTTTGCGAAAATGCACGTAGTCGGTCGGCACATCGCGCCCCATCCGCGCCTCAAGCACAACCCATGTTTCAGCACGCGCGGTAATTTCACCCTGATAATGGAGCGTCACCATCCCACGTTCGTCACGTTTATAAACAGTAACGCGCATTTATGCCCTTCCAACCGTGTGTACGACCAATAACACACCATCGGCGATGGTGATCGATCCACGTTCGCCTTTAAGGACGTTGCTGACACCGCGCGCGGGTCCGAAAAACAAATCTTCGTCTTTGAGCGGATAGTACAGGTTGTCAGTGCGGACTTTACGTACCGTGCCAGATAGCGGAATGAGCGAAATGGTATCACCCGCCGCGCCATCGATAGGATTGACGCCAGCTTGTGCCAGCCACGATTCTTGTTTGCCTGCGACGATCCGCGTATCGATGCCGCGCAGCGCGGGCAGCGCGAGTAAATACATGTTCGCCATCGTTTGATCGAGCCGATCGCCGACCGCGCCGATGATGCGAATATGGCGTACATCCGCGCGCGCCGCCCACAACAGCACCAGTTCGAGATCAGTCTCACTTTTTTCTTCGGGATAGCGGAAGATTTGCGCGCCGTCCGCCGCGAGCGCAGCGAGTTCGTCGGCGCTGAGCGAGTCCATATCACCGATGATGACGTGCGGGGTTAAGCCGTAATAACGCGCGATGCGTGCGCCGCCATCCGCCGCCGCAATCAGCGGATCATGCGCGGTTTCCAGCGCGCGCCGCACCACGACGCCGTCGTTGGCATCGCCATTCGCAAAAACGAGAATATCGCGGTTCATTGTGGGTTGACTATCGGGTGCGCCGCATCCAACGGTCTTTGAGCGCGACTTTGCTCAGATCGTCAGCTTCTAAAAAGTCACCCGCGACACGGATGAAACGGTCGTCTTCTAGCATCGGGAAATGGCGAATACCGTGCAGCAAAATCGGCAGCGTCAAGTTCTCTTTATCGAGCGTGACATAGCTCCACACATCTTCGCTTGGCATCGGGATAATCGGGTCATCGTAGCCATGTACGACTGCCGTCGGCATCGGCAGCAAACGCATCATATCGAGCATCCGCCCCGCGTCGAAGTTCTGGATACTGGCGGTCAGCACACGCGGGTCAGTTTTTGGGGTATCGACATCCAGTTTTTGATAAAATACATCCGTCGGCTTAAAGCATTTATTCAACATATTTTTTGTACCGCTCATCATCACTGCTGCCAGCGGATTTGTGCTGGACGATTCGATCTGCGGACGGCTCATCGTGAGGTCATCGGGAGCGGTGATCGTTTGCGGGATCGGGATACCGTTGCCGCGCGCCCGTGCCGCTTCGATCAATGCCGCGCGCATGGCAGCGCTGGCGCTCATCGTCGTTGGTGAACTGGGGCCAAAGTCATCTTCGGGGAGCGAACGGTTGTTGGTGAGCAGCACTTTGCGTCCGGCGGGCGTACGTCGGTCTAAATCGCCCGGATCGAATAATGGCGCGCTCACAACCAGCAGCTTCGGAACACGTTCGCTGTAGCGGCGAGCAAAACTAATCGCCAGCAGCGCGCCCAACCCGTGCCCGATAATCGCAGTTTTGGGAATGCCCAACTGACGCATAAAGTCATCGAGCAGCGCAATTTGATGCTCGAGCGAAAAGCGCAGCGGGTTCTTGCTGCTGTCGCCAAACCCGAACAAATCGAGCGCGTAAACACGATACTTCGATTGCAACTGCTGCATCGTCGGCACCCAGTAGCGCCACGAGCCGATCCATCCATGCAGCAAAAACACAGGACGCCCTGTGCCAAGCACCTCGTAATGGACAAGCTCCCCGTTGAGGCTGATCGCGCTCATGTTAGGATTGTGCCGCCCCGTGTTGTTTCAAAATTTCCCCCACCCGTCGGATTAAGTCATCCGGCATGAATGGCTTAATGATATACGCCGCCGCGCCTGCTTCCAATCCGTTTTGTACTTCTTCGTCTTGTCCTTTGGCAGACAAGAATATCACAGGGATATCTTGCATCCCGTCCATTGCTTTAATATGGCGGCACGCTTCGTATCCGGTCATTCGCGGCATTCGCACGTCCATCATGATTAAATCAGGTTTGACTTTCGGCGCAAGTTCAACCGCTTCCGCGCCATTTTTGGCGGTCGTGACGGTATATCCCGCGAACGTGAGCGTGAAATTGAGCAGCTCCCGGATGTCGTGTTCGTCTTCTGCGATGAGAATGGTTGCCATTCGCTCTTTGTACACCCCTTCATTCGATGATTAATCACCGGATTCACGCGCCACTGCCTGATCGTTATCGGCGGTTACGCTGTCGATCCCGGCGATTGGCAGCTTGACATAGAAAGTTGAACCGACATTCGGTTCGCTTTCGACCCACACATCGCCGCGATGCATTTCGACCAGATTTTTGACGATGGACAACCCCAAACCCGTCCCCGCGACTTCCATCACCAACGCATGTTCATCGTAACGCTCAAACCGATTCCAGATGCGCGGTTGGAACTCGGTCGGAATGCCGATGCCGTTATCTTTGATAGAAATCAACGCATACAATGGATCGTCGGCAACGCGCGCACTGATCTCAATTTTACCACCGGGATAGGTATAGTTGAATGAATTATCCACCAAATTGGTGAGGATTTGGGAGATTTTGGCACGATCGCCATAAAGCGGTGGCAAACCGGGCGAAACCTGCGTGGTAACGGCGATATGTTTGCGCTCGTTTTCGGCGCGCCCCTGCATATTCACGACAATGCCGTCGATCACATCGATCAGTTCAAAATCTTCTGGTTTAAGCTTCTCCGAGCCGCTGTCCAGCTTGGAAATATTGAGCAAGTCGTTGACCAGATTGCTCAGGCGTTCGGCGTTGCTCTTGATTGTTTCCAGGAAGGTACGCTGCTGTTCGGTGACACTGCCTGCTGCGCCCATCATGAGCAAGTCGGCATAGCCTTTGATGCTCGTCATCGGCGTACGCAGTTCATGGCTGACGTTGGAGATAAACTCCGACTTCATGCGATCGACTTCCACGTCTTTGGTGACATCACGGAATACCGACACCGTTCCCAGAAAGACATCGGCATTATAGACAGGCGATGCCGTGATGCTGATGATCTTTGTGCCGACTTCGATGCGTTCCAACAGCAGGCTTTCACGACGCGCCTGACGCGAACGCACGATCCAGTCATTGAGCAGGCTCATCCAGGGCTGCCCCGCGCCGTAAATCGTATCGAGATACGCCAGCGATTGGTTGAGCGCGTTCAGGGTTGGAATACCCAGAATACGTTCGGCAGCGCCGTTGAACAGTACGATAACGCCGCTTGCATCTGCCAACAGCACGCCGTCGGCAATGCCTTCCAAAATCGCGCTGTTTTTCTCGGCTTCTTCACGTTCCAGGCGGAGCAAATTCGCCATGCGTCCGGTTTGGTCGCGCAGCAGATTGTAAAGATCGGCGTTGTTGATTGCCGCGCTGACCTGGTTCGATGCCGCGCTGACCAGTCGCAACTGCGGTTCGCTGAACATGCCTGGTTCACGCCCTAAGAATGCCATGACGCCCTGCACGGCGTCGCTGTTACGCAGTACAACGCCAATCGCGCTGCGCCACACCGCTGCGCCAGGAGCGGTCGAATCCCAGTAGGGCTGCGTGTGCAAGTCATCGACCAGCACGTTATCGCCATTGTTGACAAGCCAATCCGCGAATGTTTCCGCCGGATGTGCGACGCGCGCTTCTTTATCGCGTCCTGTGCCGCCCAAACGAATTTCGCGCGTGCGCCGCATATCGCCGTTGATATTCTCGTTGTCGTCGCTGACGGTATGCAGCGCGGCGCGGCTGTACAGGCGGTCTGTGACCGGGTCAAGCAGCAGTACCGCACCGTCGTCGGCGGCAATCGTATCCGCGACCATGGTCAGCGCACGATTAAGGACGCTTTCCATTTCCAGCGTTGTACCGAGTTCGGCGGTGATGCGATACAGCGCGTTCAAGCGGTCGCGTTCGGTTGCTAGTTCAGTCGTGCGTTCTTCAACGCGCCCTTCGAGTTCGTCCGCAAAACGCTGCACACGGCTGAACAAACGTACGTTTTGAATTGCCGCACCGACTTGCGCGCTAATTGTGGTCAAAACGCGCTGGACGTTCAACCCAAACGGACGCGTGATCTCACGGTCACTGACTGCCAGCACGCCTAACACCTGGTCGCCCGCCATGATCGGCACGCCCAGATAACGGTTGATCGTGGTGTCACCGCTCAAAATCCGCAGATTACGGCGCACTTCGTCGATATTAGGATTATCGCCACCGAGCGAGAGCGGTCGGCGCGTGCGGATCACATACGAGACTTCATCATCGCCCAGCCGAAGCGACCCACGCTGTTGGTCTTGTCCATTCATGACCGAAATCGGGAATGTGATTTCGGTCGTTTCGGGGTCGTACAACGCCACATACATCGATTCGGCGCTGACCAATGACGGCACTTGTTCGCGGATCGTGCGAATCATGCCGTCGATATCCATCGTGGACGAAATCGCGCGGCTCAAGTCGTTGATGACGATCCCCTGCTCGACTTGCGCTGCGGTCTCGGTGGTCAGGCGTGCGTTTTCGATACGGGTTGCTGCTTGTGCGCCCAACGCACCCGCCATGCGAATTTCGCGGTGATTAAAGATGCGCATTTGATCATGCAAATCGATTTGCAGCAGACCAATCGCGTCACTGCTGGAAGTCGTCGTTAACGGAACAAGCATTCGTGCGAGATCACCCTGCGCTTCCATATCCCGGCGCTCATTCGGATTAATGTCGGGGTCGTCAAGGCGGACGACAACGACTTGACGATCGCGGATGGCGCGCATTTTGGTTGGGTACAGCATGGCATCATACAGGGTGCCGCGTGCAAGCGTATTGCGGTCGTCGCCGCTGCGATTGACATTGAGTTCGACACGTAACATGTCTTCTACGTTGTCGTACATCATCAGCGTGCAGTCATCCATGTCGAGCGCGTGCAGCGTGAGTTCGACCACCCGTTGAAAGACTTCATCGAGGTCGAGCGTTTGCGCGGTCGCTTGCGCGGCTTCGAGCAGCGTTTCGAGTTCGCGCGTGCGAACCATCGTTTGTTCAAGCAGATTAGCATTCATGACGGCGATAGCGGCTTGTCCAGCGATAATCAATGACGGATCAAGCTGTTCTGGTTGAAAACGCACCGTCGATGTATCGACATCTTTATAAAATTCGAGTTCAAATGCCCCCGTGACTTGTCCGGCAACAGTCATTGGGATGAGCGCGTAAGCACTCATGCGCGTAAGCCCCAGGTCTTTGTACAAGACATCATCTGGTGCCAGTGCCTTGACGTTTTCTACCAGAATTGACTGTCCGGTGCGGACGATCTGACGAATTGCCGCCACGCTGTCGAGTTCGAGTATAAGCTGCGGCGGAAAATCGCCGCGCGGAAATTCGACGATGACGCGTCCCATCTTAGTATCGCGTTCGAACAGATATGCACGGGCTTTTTCAACGCGCAACACCGTGCAGATTTCGCTCAGCGCAACTTCGAGAATATTTTCAGTATCGAGCGACTGTGCAAGACGCATCGACGCGCGGTTGAGTAAGCTCAGCCGTTCGGTAGTAGAACGCTGGTTCTCGAACAAATCAGCATTGGTGAGCGCGACGGCGACTTGGTTGGCGAACGTGAGCGCGGCTTGTTCGCTCTGCGCGTTGTAATATCGCGGCTCGCGTTTGCTCAGTGCGATAATCCCAAACACGTTTTCCTGCTGCATCAACGGAATACCGAGCCAGCTTTGCGCGTCGGTCTCACCGGGCAGCGGGTCGCGCCCCAGAAATTGGCTGATCGATACTGCCTGCTGACGTTCGATCACCCAACACGCGCGCTCGTTATCCTGAATGATGATGCGGACATTTGTATCAGCCGGTTCGTATCCTTGCCATGCTTCGAGCACGAGTTGATCGCCATCGCGCCGCCACAGAGACAGTGTGTCATAGCCGATCACGCGCGCCATTTCATCCATCGCCAGCTTGATGACATCAGTGCGTTGCAGCGCTGCCGTGATGCGGCTGGATACCTCGGTCAGCGCGGCAAGCTGTTCGACGCGCGATGCCAGCGCGCTTTCCAGGCGTTCACGTTCGGTCACATCGTCGATGAGCAGCACGACGCCGCGCACATTGTCTACCGCACGCAGGGGATACAGGTAGAAGTTTTGCACACGGGTGAAATCGGTGAACATGATCTGTTGATCGACCAATTCGCGCGGTGCGCCTGTCTCGATGACGTTACGCAGCGCATCCATTAATGCCATGCGATATTCGGGGCGATAGCTGAATAAATCCTGACGGATCGCGTCATCACCCCAGCCATAATTGCGGCGCATGTAATCGTTGATAGTCAAAATCCGCCCGGAGGAGTCCAGCACGACAATGCCTTGCTGGATGGACTGGACGACCGACTCGTTGAAAGCGCGCAGGCTGACTGCCTGATTGAACAAGCGCGCGTTTTGGATGGCAACCGCCGCCAGATTGGCGATACGTTTGAGCAAGGCGCGATATTCTTCAAAGGCGTCGGCATCGGCATGATCCGCGCCGATGTGCAGCGCGCCAAGTGTAAACCCACCCGTCACCAACGGGATTAACAGCCCAATTTGTTCGCCTTCCGCCCACCACGACCGCAAATCGTCGTACGCATTGGCGGTTTCGAGCGTGGTAATCAGTTGATCTTCGCCTGTTTCAAACGTGTATCCTAAGCCAGTATGCGCCAGCGTCGAACGTCGGTCATGCCCCGTGACAATTTCGCCATCATGCGTGACATTGGCATTCAGAATATCGAAGCCCTGACCATCGCTGTCCAGCAGCGCCATCGTCATGCGGTTGAAGGGGATAAGACGCAGTGCGCCGCGCGCGACCGCGCCCAAAATCGCGTTCATCTCCAGTGTGCTGGTAATCGCTTCCATGACTTCGTTGAGGCGTGCTTCTTGTTCAGCATCGCGCATGGTTCGCAGATATAAGCGCGTGTTTTCGATCGTATTCGCGGCTTGATGCGCGAAAATTTCAAGAATTTCGATCACGCTGCGGTCAGGGCGCTTGCCTTCAAACGGGCGATCCAGGCTCATGACGCCGAGCAAATCCCCAGTCGCGCCCGTAATTGGCACAAGCAGCATATCGCCGTCACGCCAATCCGTCTTGTTCGAAGGATAAAGGGTGCGAATGCCGCTAAAGCCAGTCGAAAGCACATCGGCGTATTCAACCGCCCACTGCGTGACTTGCTCAAACGGGTAGAAATAGGATTCGCTGATTTGATATTCGTGCTTCTCGAATAATTCGCGCACATTGGTGAGCGGCATGATTTTGTTGCGTGATTGCTCGAACTGCATGAGCGGGACACCCGCCTGTGCAACGCGTCGAATCGCGTTATTGGCTTCATCGACCAACGTCATTAGCACGACATCGTAACCGCAGCTCTTTTGTACGCTGTAGGCGATTGCCTCCAGCAGCATCACCGGGTCAGCCATCGTTTGACCAAGCTGGCTGAGTTCGAAAATGCTGTTCAATTGATCGACGCGGCGGCGCAAACGCTCGCTGCGATCCTGATTTTCAAGATAGCGGTGATTATTGCCGACGCTCAACGAGGCTTTAGCTGCCAGCGTCTCCAAAAATGCTGCCGCACGGTTATCAAATTGGCGCGGCTGACTATGATACAGATGAATGATGCCAACCACTTCGTCTTCATACGTGAAAGCGACCGCCATCGCAGAGCGTGCCTGGGGCGGCATCGGCTTGATACGTTCGGCTTTGAGCAAACCGCTCGTGCCAAAATAATCATCGATGACGATGACTTCGTTCGGGCGCTGAAGGGCTTCGAGTTCAATCGGCGCAAAATCTGCGAACGCACGACGTTCGCCTAACCGACGCTCTAAATGAGGTTGAATCGGGTTCGTCCATTCCGCCGATGGCTTGAGCAAAGCGACGGTATTACCATCAGCTTCGGTGGCTTGTACTGCTTCCACGCGAATAACATCCATCACGCGGTCGAGATCAAGCGTGAGCGCCAGTTCACTGCTGACACGCTGAATCGCGTCGAGTTCCATCAGGCGGCGGCGTAAGTTTTGCCCGGTGCTTTCATATAAACGCACACGGTCAAGCGCTGCCGCGATATGGATCGCCATCGATTGCGCAAGGCGTATATCGCTCGGAACATAATCATCATCGCGGTTGGCGATACCGAGTTCACCCAGTGACTGATCACCAACGACCAGCGCCACTTGCACAACCTGGCGCAAGTTCAACCGTAAAACAATGTCTTTGTAGACGGGCAGCACGCGCTTGTCGGTTTGCAGGTCATTGCTCAGGAAAGGACGGCGCGAAACAGCCACGCTGTGTTCAAACCCGGCGCTGTACGTATCCATGATGACGGGTTCGACCAGTTCGATACCAAATATCTTGAGCGGTTCTGTGACCAAACGCGCCGACTGCTGATCGAATGTGTTGACATAGGCGATCGGACTATCGAGGATCGCGGCGATTTCACGCAGCACAGGCTGAAAGCTATCATCCGGCGTGACAATCGAACTTGCCAGTTCCGCAACGCGGCGCAAGCGATCTGCTTCGTTGGCACGGCGCTGTGCTTCGCGGAACAAGCGGCTGTTTTCCAATACGCTGGCGAGCTGCGCGGCGAAAATTAAGAGCAAGCGCCCATCTTTTTCGTTGAACAGCTCCCCGTCACGTTTATTCGATGCTTGAATCGCGCCAATGCGCCGCCCACCAGAATTGAGTGCCGCAAACAGCATATTCGATGTGCCAATCGCACGCGCGATTTCGTCTAAGCCCGCGCTGTTTGCCAGCGCGTTGGTGTTCACATTGTTCAGGTAGAAGTAGTCTTCTTGTTCCCATATTTGCGCGAACGGGCTGTCGGCTTGTAAGGGAATAACATAGCCTCGCAGTGCATCGCTGGTCACCCCATAAAACGGTAGTTGGGCGACCAACTGAGCGCCAACAGCATCGTATAACAAAATCCCGCACGACTCGATGTTCATGAGTTGAGCGATTTTCTCATTGGCTTGTTCAAAGAAATCATCACTCTGGCTCAAACTGCCGAGCGAGAGTGTGATCTCTTGCAAACTTTCGAGTTCGGTATCGCGGACGCTTTCGGCATCTTTGAGGCGAATATTTTCGACGGCGACCGCCGCCTGCGATGCCAGCAGTCGCACTGTTTGTTCATCACGCAGCCCAAAACCACCGAACGCACGCTTATTCGCCAGTTGAATCGCGCCGATACGCCGCCCGCCCGCGATGAGGGGCATCAGCATCGTGTTATACACACCTGCCGCATCGACCAACAGCCGCATACCCAGCACGTCGGCGAGTTGTTCATCGGCAAGGTCATCCGAAATCCATGCGTCATCGCGCTCCCAGATGTCGCGTCCTTCGCTGTCAGGCGGCACGGGAATCATATAATTTTGCCGGATGAATTCGGGCAAGCCGAAAAATGGCGCCTGCGCGACGAGCAGTTCTTTGCGCGTGTCGTAGACCAGAATGCCGCATAATTCCGCGCCGATCAAACGCGCGATTTGTTCGGTGATGGCGCTGTAAGCCCCACGCGCATCGCTGCCCGCGATTTGCTGCAAGCGCGTGACATCTTCGATACGCTTGGTTTGATCGTTATAAAGCTCGGCGTTGTAAATCACAATCGCAATCGGTTTAGCGACCGCTTGCAGCAGGGATAGATCGAGCGCCGAAAAGCGCTTCGCTGCGATGCTGGCAAGTTCAAATGTGCCAATGAAGCGGTCATTCAAGATGAGCGGGACGCCGATGAAGCTGGAATAAGCGCTGTCTACGAGTTTCGGACGCACCGCTGTCGGGTCGGCTTTATCCGCGACCAAAACCGGTTTGCGCTGACGCGCGATCCAGCCGCTAATGCCTTCGTTAATCGAGTACGCGCCGCCCGCCTCTGCCAGCGCTAACACATACGGCACATCCCCTACCCATCCGCGCGGAATGAGCATTTTGTTGGTTTCATCCCACAGGGTAATTTCACCAGCGTCAGCGGCGAGTTGGAGCTGCACAATCGACAGCATCGCTTGAAGACTGATTTCCATACCCAAACTGGCGTTGACCTTCTCGCCAATCTCGTTGACGATCAGAATCGCCTTGCCCATCTCATAGCCGCCTTCGGCGGACGCCGATGCGGTCGTGAGTTCGCGCATCATGACTACGACGCGCGTTTCGTTATCGACAGGAATGGTGTATGAAGTTGCCTGTATCCAGCGCGTCGCCAGTTGGAACGATGATTGCCCTTGACCCGCCAGAAGTTCGAGCAGGCTTTCGGGCGGATTGGCATAAGCGGCGATGGTTTCAAGCGTGGGGGTGCTGCCTTCGAGCGCCAACCAACGACGCAGCGTGTCGTTGACGTGGATAAGCTGTCCACGTTCGGTGGCGACGAGAACCGCGTCATCCGTATTCAACAGCGCTGAATCCGGGGTGGCGGCGTCGGTTTCGGGAATACGTCCCAATGCCTGACGCTGGCGTGACCACAAAAACAGCCAGAGCAGGATGACGAGACCGCCGACAAATAAGAGAATGGGGAGTCCAAGTCCCATAAGCCGCATCCTGTCTTAACACTACGCGCCGCGCTGCGGGCGGGTCTTGGCTCGCCCTTACAGAACTACAGCGGCAACGATAACGGTCATGTTCACCACGAAGTGAGGATCGTGGTGCTGCTGCTGCTTTCCAGACCATCCAGCCCACGACGGCGATCTTCTGCGGCGAGTTCGGTGATTTCACGGATGTCACTGAATTGATGCGTTTTCGTCGAAACCGACCCCGCCGAAAGTGTCATCAATGGGGTTTGTTTTTCGCCAAATACACTATCTGGCACCAAAACATAACCTCGTTCGCGGTCGATAAATGAATAATGCTGGCGCACTTCGTCGTCGAAGCGCGCGATCAACCGGTCTTTGACCTTGACGGTATCTTCGGCGTAACTGATCACGATAAAATTATCACGTCCGGGGTGTCCGGCGTAATCATCCGCCGTCCCCACTTCATCGATGACTTCACCCATGAGCAGCGCCATGAAGCGAATGACTTCATCGCCCGCGACGAAGCCATACACATCGGTGAAAGCGTCAAAGTTGTTGATTTTGAGATCGAGATATGCCCACGCTTTTTCGCTGTGCATAAGCGTACGCAGATGATCTTCGATCAACTGTCCGGTGGGAAGATTCGATTTTGAATCGATCAACGCCTGCCGTTTGGCGGCGGAGATGGCATTTTGTACACGCAGTTTAAGTTCTTCGATGTCGAACGGCTTGGTGATATAATCATCCGCGCCGAGTTCCAACCCTTGAATCTTGTCGCTGCGCTCATCTTTCTGAGTGAGAAAAATGATCGGGATATGGCTCGTGCGCGTGGTTGTACGCAGTTCACGACACACGTCGTAACCGTTCATATCGGGCAGCATAATATCCAACACGATCAGGTTGGGCAGTTGTTTGCGCGTGAGCGTGAGCGCATCACCGCCGCGCGGGGCAACCTGCACTTCATACCCCTGCCCCGAAAAATAGATGCGTAGCATATTGGAAATATCGAAGTCATCTTCGACAACCAGAATGCGCCCTTTGCTCATCCATGACCCCTTGCTCCGTCGCCGCGACTGACATACGACCTTGCGGCAGTATAAAACAGCGTCACCATCAACCCCTTAACTATACAAGCGATCCCGCCGCTATGCTACTGTTTCGGCGCATTTATTTTTGTCAATTATTCCTTTATAGAGAAATCGCGGGCTAACCGGCGGGCTGACCACAGCGTAAACATTTGCCGTTGTGATAACCGACGGCGGCTTGACAATACGGGCAGCGCGGCGCATTGGTTTGCGAATAATAGTTTTCTGCTTGCGGAATCGGGTAAAGCGTCATATTTTGCGCGCTGGGCATCACTGAGCCACACGTCTCGCAAAAGAAGAAGCCTTGCCCACCTGCACGACTTTGTGTCCCACACTGCGGACAATACGCCGTGCGAACTGCCCCAGCTTCTTGAAGATACGAGTCGATGCAGTGGCGGATCAAACTGATATGCAGCCCAAAGAAATGATCGGCAGAACGACTGGTATTACGGGTCAACATGCCGACCAGATAATTATTTTGATCGAACAGTGGCGCACCGCCCGCGTCGGGCAGCGTGTTGTAATCCGTTGGAATCCAGTGTGCAGCCAGCACGCGGCGTGTCGGACGCTGTTGTCCACGCGTCATCGTACCACCATAGGTGACGGCGGTGAGCACCGCATCATCTGGCACGCGCGGCATCGGCGTCGCAGGGAGCGCAGCGGGCGGCGCATAATCGAGCGCGATCAAGGCGAGATCGTAATCGGTATAGCAGCGCACAACCGTGCCGAGCGTTTGCCGTCCTGGACTAAACTCGATAGTGATTTGATCACTGCCGCCGACGACGTGTCGTGTCGTGACGATGATCGGTTGTTGGTTGGCATAGAAGCCTGACCCCGCCCCGTTGGGACCGCCGATGATGTTGACAATGTAATCCAATACCGTGCCAGTTTGCGGCGCGAGAATTTGTGCGGGCGGCGGCGCTTGCACAGGCGCATTGGGCATTGCAGGCGCGCCCGTCGCCATTTGACTGGGATAGTTGACAAGATTAGGCGATGCTGGCGCGGACGCAGCGTATGGATTGGGCGTCGCGCCTGTCGGTTGTGTAAACGGCGACACTTGCTGCGTCGCGGTTGAAGGCATTCCCGGCAGCGTCGTGGGCTGCGGTGGCGCTTCGGGCAGGCTGCTCGGTGGCGGCGGAAACTGTTGTTGCAAGAAGCGATCCACGCGTGCGGCGATGTCGGCGTTGTTCGGGTCGGCATCACGCGCTTGTTGATACAGCGCACGTTTTTGTGCCGGGTCGGTCTGCGTCTCGGCAAGCCACATGTAAGCGACCGCCTTCAATTGAATGGTGAGTTCATCGCTTTTGATCGCCATACGCAGCAACCTCATGCCTTCATCCAGGCTGCCTTTACGTACCGCTTCGATGCCCATTTCGAGATATTGGTACGACATAATTCTACCCCGCCAAGAAGGTTGAAGATCGAGCTAAAAGGTGAAAATCGCTACTGAAGGCGCTCTGGAAAGCCCCTTTTAGCGGGCTTACAGGTTTTTTGCCTAGCCGCATGGCTTCAGCCTGCGGCAGGGAACGATGGACATTATAACCAGCACAGCGGCTCTATACTATCCGAATAGGGCGTAACACCAGGGTAATCGCCTCAAAATCAGCGGATATTTATATCGAGGTCAGAGCGGGTGTGTAGGGGCGACCACACGGGGTCGCCCGTGCTTTTTATGGCGGGAGGGGACATCGCCCCTCTCCTACGAGCATTCTTGACGCTTGATGAACTCCCAGAAATTTTGATATGTTTGCCCTAGCCTGACCTAGCACCGTCTATTGCCGCATCTGTACTGGCGTGCTAGACTCATAGCATTAGAATTTTCCCAAAAATTGACAGGTGCAGCAGCGATGGAGCAGGCGCTTTACCTGAAGTGGCGACCGACGACCTTCGACGATATGGTCGGTCAAGAACACATCACGCGGACGCTCCGCAATGCGCTCAAAACGGGGCGCATCCGCCATGCCTATCTTTTTAGCGGACCGCGCGGCACGGGCAAAACCACGTCCGCGCGTTTGCTGGCGAAAGCCGTTAACTGCTTACATGAAGACCCAGAGCAGCGCCCCTGTAACCAGTGCGCGCACTGCGTGGCAGTCAATGAGGGACGCTTTCTCGACTTGATCGAGATCGACGCGGCGACCCATACGGGCGTCGATGATGTACGCGATTTACGCGAGAAGATCGCGTTTTCGCCTTCAGAAGGACGATTTAAGGTCTATATCATCGACGAAGTGCACCGCTTTAGCGGCAGCGCCTTCGATGCCTTGCTCAAAACCCTGGAAGAGCCGCCCGATCACGCGATTTTTGTACTGGCAACCACCGAAATCGACAAGGTGCCGCCGACGATCAAAAGTCGCAGCCTGCAATTCGAGTTCCGCCGTTTGTCGGTGCGCGAAGTCGCTGATCGGCTGGAATTGATCTGTACCACCGACGATCTCCAATTTGAACGTGCGGCGCTGGAAATGGTCGCGCGGCAAGGGACTGGAAGTGTGCGTGACAGCATCAGTCTGCTCGACCAGATCGTGACCGATCCAAGCCAAAAGGTCACGGTCGATTTTGTCCAGCGCGCGTTGGGTACGGCAGCGAGTCATTCGGTACGTGGATTGGTCGCGGCAGTTGTCGCGGGCGATTCATCATCGGGGCTGCGTGTCATCCACGACGCGATTGACGCGGGAACCGATCCACGTCATTTTGGTCAGCAGGTCATCGATCATTTACGCAGTGTGCTGCTCACCCAAACCGGTGGCAGTGACCTGATCGAAGCCAGCGACGATGATCACACCCTATTCGCGGCGCAAGCGGAACAGATCAACCGCCCTGCGCTGGTGCGTGCGGTCAAAGCATTCAACGAAGCGACCAACCAAAACAAAGTTGGGTGGCAGCCGCAGCTCTCGCTCGAATTGGCATTGATCGAAAGCGTACATGGTGTCAACGAAGTGATGACAGGCGCCGTGCCCGTTTCGTCCGCCAGCCCATATCAGACTGCCCCCGCGCCGACTTCCCCGGCACAAGATATGGCACAAGTCAGCGATCCGCCGTCGCCGCCGGGCGCGCCGCCGTTGATCGAAATCGGCGCGATCCAAACCAATTGGGTCGAAATTCAAAAGGCGACGTTCAAGACAAGCACATCACTGCCCAGTTTGTTGGACGGCGTCAAGGTGATGCGTTCCGAGGGCAATCGTTTGACACTGAGCGCGCCTAACGAACTGCTCCACCAAAAATTGTCAGAACCTCAGCGGCGGCTGGAATTGGAACGGGCGATTTATCTCGTGTTCAAAGTCCGGTTGTATACCAATTTCGTCCTGGTTGCCGATAATGGTGAGGTTATCGAAAACGATGGGCTACAAAGCGATCCCCTGTTGAACGAGATCAGTGCGGCGGGTGGTAAACCACGCCGTACCTCGAAAAAGTCGGAATAGCGCTAGGTAATCAAGGAGTCGAAATCATGAGTAAACAACGTCGTATTGGTGGTGGTGGCGTTCCCGGTGGCGGCGGTTTTAATCAGGCAGCCGCGATGAAGCAGTTGCAAAAAATGCAGGAAGATATGCAAAACGCACAAACCGCGCTCGAAACCGAAACGGTCGAAACCAGCGTTGGCGGTGGCATGGTTGCGGTGACAATTACCGGACATCAGCGCGTGCAGGCGATCAAAATCGACGCCAGCAAAATCGATACGACTGATGACGAATGGATCAACGACTTGCAGGATTTGTTGGTCATCGCCGTCAATCAAGCCATCGAACAAAGCCAAACGATGGCGGCACAGCGTATGGAATCAATCACAGGTGGTTTGGGCAATATTCCAGGTTTAGGCGGTTTACTGGGCGGCTGATGTGCCGTTCAACTTCTAATGTTCACAAAAGCGATTCCTGAACCGATCAATAAGTTGATCGAAGCATTTTCTCGTTTGCCGAGCGTCGGTCCAAAAACAGCAGCACGGCTGACGTATTATCTGCTCCGCGCGCCCGATGATGTCGCGCTGAGTCTGGCAGATGCACTGCGAGCGCTCAAAGCAGAGACGTTTTTATGTTCGATCTGCTTCAATATTGCGTCAACAAATCCGTGTCCGATTTGTGCGGATACCGGGCGTGATCAAGGCATGATCGCAGTCGTCGAAGAACCGCTCGACGTCATTGCGCTGGAGCGGACAGGCGAATATCACGGCATTTATCATGTGCTTCACGGGGTCATTTCGCCCGTCAACGGCATCGGACCCGATGATCTCAAAATCCGTGAGCTTGTCGCGCGCGTGGAGCGCGGCACGGTACTGGAAGTGATCATGGCGACTAACCCCGGCATGGAAGGCGATGCCACCGCCAATTATATTCGCGGCGAGCTAACGAGTAAGCCGGTCAAGGTGACATCACTCGCGCGTGGACTACCGATTGGAGGCGACATTGAGTACGCCGACTCAGTTACTTTAAGCCGCGCGCTGCGTGGACGCAGCGAAATTTAGAAACTCGCACAAACTGCCCCTTTACATCACAACCTGGTCACGTATAATTCCGCCTCGCTGTCATAACTGATAGCGAGGCACTTTCAAACCACAGGTCAATTGTTATATCCCAATTATCGCAAATGAGTTTGAAAATCGTTTGGATGAGTGGGTCAATAAGGATTGACAGTCGTAAAAAAGGTTGATAGGATGCCTTACACGGTTGAGAAATCAACTCACACAGACTTGGGAAAGTCGCGAACATTAACAACAGAACAGTGAACGAAACGTCGGAGAGCACGACGTTTTGCGCGAAACGCAAAAAGAGAAACACAAAGGGACGAAGTCTCTAAGTGAAGGGCTGCCTTCGGGGAGCTCATTAACGGAGAGTTTGATCCTGGCTCAGGATGAACGCTGGCGGCGTGCCTAACACATGCAAGTCGA
>Ga0163154_10000083_pt1 | contig 126801 bp, 101 predicted proteins | sample OliLakLV19MP9P1_FD_148649 | JGI IMG/M metagenome (GOLD analysis project Ga0163154, IMG submission 148649) | Freshwater microbial mat bacterial communities from Lake Vanda, McMurdo Dry Valleys, Antarctica - Oligotrophic Lake LV.19.MP9.P1 | ecosystem: Environmental > Aquatic > Freshwater > Lake... | reverse complement strand
GGTCCGCAAAGATCGGTCGTGCAATCACTCGGAATGTTGTTATCAACCGAGCGCAGCCAGAAGCCGGTGCCACCACCGGTGCTCTCGCTGCCGTAGTCGGCGGGCAAACTGCTGAAGTTGAACCGAATGGCATTTTCAGTCACGCCGAGCGCACCCGGATCGAAGTCCGACGCGCTGTCACCAAAGCTGGTGCCGCTGGCGGTGCCAGTTCCAGCCATAGAGATGAACGGACCGAAATCGCTGCCCCACCAGTTATTCTGCCACACAGCGACATTACCATTGACGAGCTGACCGACCGCAATGTCCGTGTTGCCGACGATGCAGCAGTTGATGCACGAACGGCTGAACGCACCGCCTTCAGCATACCAGCCGCCACGACCGCTCGCGGCGTCGGTGTTTCCAAAAATGCGCGCGTGATTGCCTGTGAAAGTCGAGTTCTGCTCGATGTAGATGCCGCCGCCGCCGAACTGCGAAGTATTGGCAATCAGGTAACCGCGATTGCTTGTACTGCCGCCACCCAGTGTCACGGTGACGTTGTCCCCGACGTGGATACCGCCGCCCGTCTCGTCGGCGCTGTTGTTGCGGATGCAGGAGTCTTCGTTAACGACCAGCGTGCCGGTGATGACATACACGCCGCCACCGCGCAAGCCGCGACTGTTGAAAATTTCGGTCGCGCCATTCAGGTTGATGGTTGCGCCTTCGTCACCGTAAATACCGCCGCCAAACGCGGTCGAGCGGCAGTTGCGGATGTCCGAGCTGCCATTGACGGTCAGCGTGCTGTTGGGGCGCACCAGGATGCAGCCGCCGTTGGGGGTCGCCGCGCCGCCGGAGGGACCAAGACCGCGCCCCAAAGTAATGACGATGCTGGTCAGGGTGAGCTGACGAGCGGCGGTGTCATTGATCGTCTCGTTACCCAAAAGCAGTACGCGAAAGATGTTGTTTCCGCTGATGGTAATGTCACCGCCGCCGTCGATGGTGGTGGCGTCAGTGTCTTCAATCGCAAGCTGGGCGGTCAGCGTAATCGTGCCAGCGCCCGAAAAATCGATGACGTCGATGCCTGTGCCGGCGGCACAGACATCGACCGCAGCATCCGTATTCGCGGCGGCGACCGCTTCACGCAGGTCGCAGGTTCCATTGCCACCGAGTACGACAAGCGTGCCATCGAGCAGGCTGCCCACCGTGATGGTCGCAGCAAAAGCAGGAGTCACCTGAAGGGCGACGACGAAACCGACCACCAGCACCAGGAGGAGTGCCGGTCTGAAACGACGTGTTACGAGTGATCCGAGCATAGAAAAATTCCCCTTAGGTTCGGTGGTCTTGCGACCAAAAGGTCAGCGATAAAGTCCGTAAATCATCGTAACGGATTTTTCACTGGAAATACAACACCTAATCAGTATATCCGAAGATGCGCGATCGTGCATGAGTCGAATCGAAATTTTAACGAAATTGATAGACCGATTCAGGATGACCTGGATGCTGCTCGCATCCCCCAAAAAATTCGGCATAGACTTTTATCCTTAAACCATTACAATTCTCTCCCTATTCCACATCCACATATAGCAGACAGTAGGCTGACAATGCGTGTGACTGCATCGGTCAAGGTACGCTGCCCGAAATGCCGCGTGATTAAACGGAAGGGGCATGTAATGATCATCTGCTCCATCCCTAAGCACAAGCAGCGCCAGGGCTAAAAGCACCATCTATAGAGTAGGGCGTCATTTTTGGCGCCTGTCGAATCGATAAGAACCATTCATCATGAGGGACTGGCGACGTTATGGCGCGTATTGAAGGTGTGGACATCCCCCGCGATAAGCGCGTGGAGATTTCCCTGACGTATATCTACGGCATTGGTCGTGTGACCAGCCAAAAACTGCTGACGCAGACCGGGATCGACCCGAATATCCGCGTCAAGGACCTGACCGAGGCGCAGGTACAGATGCTGCGTGACGCCGTGAACGGTATGACGCTGGAAGGCGATCTGCGCCGTCAGATTCAGTTGAACATCAAGCGTCTCAGCGAGATCGGCTCGTATCGCGGTCTGCGTCACCGTCGCAGCCTGCCGGTGCGCGGTCAGCGCAGCCGCACCAATGCCCGCACCCGCAAAGGCATCAAAAAGACGGTGCCAGGGCGTGGTCGTCGTCGCGGCGCCACCAAGAAATAACAGTCGGACATTCCATCCACACCCCTGCCACCCTTTCCACGACGGTCACCGCTGTGGAGAGGGTGTTGAGGGGTACGGATGTTTTGGTGATCACCTCAGCGCCCAAGTCCTGATCATTTTCATGGGCGCGCTAGAACCCAGGAAGCGTAAGGAGAGCGGTACACGATATGCCACGTACACCGAACAAGAAAGCTGCTGTTACAGGCGGTGGAACCACCGGCGGTCGCCGTGTCACGGCGAAAAAGTCAACCAAGAATATTCCCTACGGACAGGCGCACATCTTCGCCACGTTCAACAATACGATCGTGACGTTGAGCGATCAATCGGGCAATGTCGTCTCGTGGTCGAGCGCCGGATCGTCCGGCTTCAAGGGCAGCCGTAAAAGCACGCCCTACGCCGCGCGTATGGCGGCACAGTCGGCATCGGAAAACGCCCAGACCCATGGGATGCAGGAAGTGGACGTATTCGTCAAGGGTCCCGGACCCGGACGCGAAGCCGCTATCCGTGCGATCCAGTCCAGCGGTCTCAAGGTGCGCTCGATCACCGACCTGACCCCGGTCGCCCACAACGGCGTCCGTCCGCCCAAGAAACGCCGCGTCTAATCCTCGCGCTGGTTTGAGAATTGTAAGATTTTGGACGTTTCGCACGTCTATTACAGCACGAGATACGAGGAAGTGAGGGCGCGATTCTATGGTGACGAATAACATGGTGCTGCCGCACAAGGTCGAGAGCGACGCCGGCACACGTAATTATGGACGGTTCAACATTGGACCGTTGGAGAGCGGCTTTGGGCTGACGCTCGGCAACGCGCTGCGGCGTGTGCTGCTGTCATCGCTGCCCGGCGCGGCAGTGACCAGCATCCGGGTCTCGGATGTGCATCACGAATTTTCGGCAATTCCGCATGTGCGCGAAGATATGACGCAGTTGATCCTGCAGGTCAAGCAATTGCGACTGCGTATGTACGAGACCTCGGAGTCACGGCTGCGGCTCGAACATCGCGGCGAGGGCACGGTGACTGCGGCGGACATCATCGTCCCGGCGGAAGTGGAGATCATCAACAGCGACCTCTACCTGTTCACCGCCGACTCGTCCGACGCACATATCGAGATGGAATTTGAAGTCCAGAGCGGACGCGGCTACAGCATGGCGGAAGATCGCGGTCGGCGTCTGCCGATCGGCGAGCTGCCCGTCGATGCGATTTTCAGCCCGGTGCGCCGCGTCAATTTCATCGTCAATCCGGCGCGCGTCAATCAGCGCACCAATTACGATCGGCTGACGATCGAAATCTGGACCGATGGCACCATGCGCCCCGACGAGGCGCTGAACGAAGCCGCCCGTATCCTGATGAAGCACCTGAGCATCATGGGTGGCCCAGTGGACAGCGCCGACTATCTGCCCCCGGATCGTCGTGACGACGAGACCAGTGGGCGTCGTCCTGGCGATACGATGTACGAGAAGCTGATCGAAGAACTCGATCTGAGCGTGCGCGTCTTCAATTCGCTCAAGCGCACGGGCATCACCTCGGTGGGTGATGTGATGGATATGCTCGACCGGGGCGCCGAGGCAATGCTGGCGATCCGCAACTTCGGGGAGAAGTCGCTCGAAGAATTGGTACAGAAACTCAAAGAAAAGGGCTTTCTCCCCGAAAGCGCCGAGTATACTACGAACGAGATCGAGTGAGGGTGAGTCATGCGACATCGCGTACACGGTAAAAAGATCGGACGCAACACGGCACAGCGCAAGGCACTGCGCCTGGCACTGGCGATCGCGCTGCTCCAGAATGAACGGATCCAGACGACCCGCGCCAAAGCGGAATTCGTGCGCGGCTACGTCGAGAAGCTGATCACGACCGCCAAGCGCGGTCTGGCATTCGACGATGTGCAGCGCGGGGTTCACGCCCGGCGGATCGCGGGCAGCCGCCTCAACAATGATCGGGAGCTGGTCGGCAAGCTGTTCGACACGCTCGCGCCGCGTTACAAGGATCGGGAGGGCGGCTACACCCGCATCTTCAAGCTGGAGCCGCGTCATGGCGACCGCGCTGAGATGGTGCTGCTGGAGCTGGTCGATCGGGATGAAGAAGCGCACGGCGCGGCGAACCGCCGCGCCTGACCGCAATGATCCGCTATCGGGGTACGCTGACCTACGACGGGTCGGCGTACCAGGGCTTTCAACGACAGGCGAACGGCGTGCCGACCATTCAGGCTGAGGTCGAGCGGGCATTGGGACAGGTCACCGGACAGACGGTGACCGTGCTGGGGGCAGGGCGCACCGATACGGGCGTCCATGCGAGCGGGCAGGTAATCGCCTTCGACGCCATCTGGCGACACGAGGTAGAACGGCTCCTCAGCGCGGTCAACGCCACACTACCGTTCGACATCGCGCTGATCGATCTGCGTGTGGTGTCGTCCGAGTTTCACCCGCGCTTCGACGCGCTGTCACGCACCTACCGCTATGTCGTGCTGTGCGCGCCCACCCGTGATCCGCTGCTGCTGGCGCGTGCCTGGCACATCGCCGGGATGCTCGACGGTGAGCGACTGCACGTGGCGGCGGCGCTGCTGGTCGGCACGCACGATTTTGGCGGCTTTGGCACGGCGCCGCAGCCGGGAGCAGGCACCGTCCGCGCGGTCAGCCGCTCGGAATGGGTGTCAGCGCCGCATCCGGCACCGCCCGGCACCGTGTGGACGTATCATGTCGAGGCGAACGCCTTTCTGAAGCACATGGTACGGCGCATCGTCGGGGTGCTGGTCGCCGTCGGACGTGGACACAAGCCGATCGCCTATGTGCGCGATCGATTGCAGGACGCGGTGCTGGAGGGCAGTCTGCCCGCCGCGCCGCCGCAAGGATTGACGTTGGTGAACGTGCGTTATCACGCGGGAGAGACGCCCGCAGAGATTACAGGAAAGCGGTTATGAAGGTCAAAGCACACAAAACTTACACCCCGTCCCCAGAGGACATCGAACGTAAATGGTGGATTGTGGACGCCGAGGGTCAAACGCTGGGGCGTCTCGCCTCGACTGTTGCGCCGATCCTGCGTGGCAAACACAAGCCGATTTTCACGCCCAATCTCGATACGGGCGATTTCGTGATCGTCATCAACGCTGGCAAAGTTGCCGTCACGGGCAAGCGTCTGGATGACAAGATGTACTATCGTCATTCCGGCTACAACAGCGGCTTGAAAGAGATCAATCTGCGCGACCAGCTCAAGCGTTTCCCGATCCGTCCGATCGAGGACGCCATTCGCGGGATGCTGCCCAAGAATTCGCTCGGTCGCACCATGTTCAAGAAGCTCAAGGTCTACCCTGAAGGCGAACACCCCCACGAAGCGCAGCAGCCCGAAGTCCTGAAGATCGGTAAGGAATAAATCATGTCGATTCAGTATTACGAAGGCATCGGGCGCCGCAAAGAGGCGACCGCGCGCGTCCGCCTCTTTCCCGGCGGCACCGGGCGTATCACCATCAACGACAAAGAAGCGACCGAGTACCTGCCGCGTGCGGGCGACTTTGAAATCCTGGTGCAGCCGCTGACCGTCATCGGTCAGGAACGCGCCTACGATGTCAGCGTCCACGTCAACGGCGGCGGCATCACCGGACAGCGCGACGCCATTCGCCTCGGTCTGGCGCGTGCCCTGCTCAAGCTCGACCCGGAATTGAAAAGCACCATGCGCCAGGCGGGTCTGGTCACCCGTGACCCGCGCGTCAAAGAGCGTAAAAAGCCAGGTCTCAAGCGTGCGCGCAAGGCGCCGACCTACACCAAGCGCTAATCGATCTGGTCGGACGCATCGTGATGCGTCCCTACAGACAGATAGCACAAATGGTGTATCATCACAGGCGCGACGGTCTTACTGTCGCGCCTGTTTGTATTGCTCGAATTAAAGGACAACCCGCCGTGACGCTGACGATCCTCGGTCTGGGACCTGGTTCCGTAGACGACATCACCCGCCGCGCCTGGCGCGCGCTGGAGACCGCCTCGGTGGTGATCGTGCGCACGGGCGATCATCCGTGTGTGCCGCATCTGCCGCGCGGCGCCGACTATCGCACCTGCGACGATCTGTACGAGTCGATCCCCGATTTTGCCGGGGTGTACGACGCGATCGCCGCGCGTGTGCTGGCGGCAGCCGAGTCTGGTGATGTGGTTTACGCGGTGCCCGGCGATCCCGCCAACGCCGAAGCGACCGTCACGCGCGTGCGCGCCGGGGCAGGGGAGCGCGGGATTTTTGTCGAGATGATCAGCGGCATCAGCTTTATCGAGCCGGCGCTGGCGCTGCTCGGCGTCGATGCGCTCGACGGGGTGCAGTTGTTCGACGCGATCACCATAGCCGACTTTCATCATCCGCCGCTCGACCCCGATTACCCCGCGCTGCTCGGACAGGTCTACAGCCGCGATCTGGCATCGGCGCTCAAGCTGACCCTGATGAACCAGTACCCCGACGAATTCGAGGTCGCGCTCGTCCACGCCGCCGGGACGCCGGACGCGCGCGTCGAGCGGGTGCCGTTGTATGCCATCGATCGCAGCGCACACATCCGCCATCTGACCGCGCTCTACATTCCGGCGTTGGGGGGGATGCGTGGCTTTGCCCGGTTTCAGGAGGTGATCGCGCATCTGCGCGCTCCGGAAGGCTGCCCCTGGGATCGCAAACAGACGCACCTGACTCTGCGTCCGTATCTGATCGAGGAAGCTTACGAAGTCCTCGAAGCGATCGAGTCCGGCGATAGCGACGCTCTCTGCGACGAGCTGGGCGATCTGCTGCTGCAGGTCGTGCTGCACGCGCAGATAGCGACCGATGACGGCGCCTTTCGCATGGGCGATGTGATCCGCGCGGTCAACAGCAAGATGATCCGTCGGCATCCCCATGTCTGGGGCGACCCGACCGCGCTCGGTCTGCCCGCCGTGAACGGCGACAGCGGGCAGGTGGTTCAGAACTGGGAGGCGATCAAGAGTCACGAACGCGCCGCCAAAGGCGACTCGGCGCCCACGTCGATCCTGGGCAGGACGCCTGAAGGCTTGCCCGCGCTGATGCAGGCGGTCAAATACCAGAAAAAGGCGGCGAAGGTCGGCTTTGACTGGACAACGATCGACGGGGTGATCGCCAAAGTGCGCGAGGAACTCGACGAGGTGCTGCGCGCCGAGTCCGACGCGCACCGTCTCGAAGAGATCGGCGATCTGCTGTTCGTGGTGGCGAACTGGGCGCGCTGGTACGACATTGACTCGGAAGAGGCGCTGCGCGGCACCAATGCCAAGTTTGCGCGTCGTTTCGGGCACATCGAGACCCATGCCGCCGCGCACGGGCGTGATCTGGAATCGCTGACCCCCGCTGAAATGGACGTGCTGTGGAACGACGCTAAAGCGCTCGGATTATGACCCAGGACGCCGGGACGCTGCTCGAAGGCGCGATCGCCGTGACCGCCGCGCTGGAGGCGCACAGCCGCCCAATCACGCGCATCCTGCTCGACGCGCGCATCCGCACCGAGCGCGACGCCGCGCACATCCGCAGGCTGGCGGCGTCGGCGGGCGTGCCGATCGAGATCGTCGACAGCGAGGCGATCACCGCGCTGGCGGCGGGCAAGACGCATGGCGGGGTGCTGGCGGTCGTGGGCGATCGCCATTTTGTGTCAATCGAGTCGCTGCTCGAACAGGACGGGGCGGCATTCGTGGTCATGCTCGACGGGATCGAAGACCCGTACAATTTTGGTCAGGCGGTGCGCGCATTTTACGCGGCGGGCGCGCATGGGCTGGTCGTCCGTCCGCGCAACTGGATGAGCGCGGCGGGGGTGGTGGCGCGGGCGTCGGCGGGCGCCTCGGAGCGGATGCCGACGGCGGTCGCGGAGACGGTCGAGGCGGCAGCGGAGGCGATGCGCGCGGGTGGTCTGCGGGTCGTGGTGGCGGACAAAGAACGGGCGGTGCCGCTCTACGACGCCGATCTCACAGGGGGGCTGTTCATCGTCATCGGCGGCGAGAAACGGGGTGTCACGCGCTCGTTCGCGGAGGGCGCCGATGTGCGTCTGAGTATCCCTTACGGACGCGCCTATCGTCAATCGCTCGGCACGGTGGCGGCGTCGGCAGCGATCGCCTTCGAGGTGCTGCGTCAGCGGCGGAAGTGAGGGTATAACAGCCGCGTTCGTCGTGAGGCGAAACCATTCCGATCGGCATCAAAAAACAGGATTCTCATGGTTGCGACGGTCTCTCCCACGCGCCGCCCGCCGGGTCCACCGCCCGGTCTGATCGGCGGCAACGCTCTGGAATTTCGCAAAGGTCCCGTGCAGTTCCTGATGGAAAATAGCCGTCTGTATGGCGATGTTGTCGCCTATCGACTGCTCAGTTACGAATTCTGGCAGTTGAACCACCCGGAAGACATCCGCGAAATCCTCTTGGGTCAGGCGCACAAAGTCGAAAAAGCGCCGATCTACAAGCAGATGCTCTCGAAATATCTCGGCAACGGCTTGCTCAACAGTGACGGCGCCTTTTGGCGGCGACAGCGGTCGTTGGTGGCGCCGGCGTTCCATCACAGGCGCGTCAATACCTACGCCGATCTGATGGTGCAGTATACGCTCGACATGATCGAGGGCTGGCGTGAACAGCGCGCGATCGACATCTACGAGGCGATGACGCAGCTCACCCTGTACATCGTCGTCAAGACGCTGTTCAACACCGACATTCGCGGTCAGGCTGCCGAGATTGGCGATCTGACCGCCACCCTGCAAGAGCTGGTCTCATCGGAACAGAACAGCCCGCTGCGCTTACCGGATTGGGTGCCGACACCCGCCAACCGCGCCAAGCGCCACTCGATCGAGCGTCTGCACGCGATCCCGCTGGAGGTGATCCGCGAGCGGCGCACCAGTGGCGAGGATCACGGCGATCTGCTGTCGATGCTGCTGAGCGCGCGCGGCGAAAACGGTGAGGCGATGAGCGACGAAGAGATCATGTACGAGGCGCTGACGATCTTCCTGGCGGGGCACGACACCACCGCCAATGCCATGACCTGGGCATGGTATTTGCTGGCGCAGCACCCTGAGGTCAAAGCACGGCTGCACCGCACGGTGGACGAGGCGCTCGGCGGACGCCCGGCGACTCTGGAAGACCTGCCCAGGTTGAAGTACGTCGAGATGATCGTCAAGGAAGTGCTGCGTCTGTACCCGCCGTCGTTCTCGGTGGCGCGGCGCACGCTGGAGCCAGTGACGCTGCGTGACGGCTGGGTGATCCCGCCGGATATGAATGTGATCGTGTCGCAGTATGTCGTCCAGCACGACGCGCGTTGGTTCGCTGAACCGGAACGCTTTGACCCGGAGCGTTTTTCGCCCGAAAACGAGGAAAAGATCGGCAAGTACACCTATTTCCCGTTCATTTACGGGCCGCGGGTGTGCGTGGGTAATCAGTTTGCAATGATGGAAGCCATCCTGATCGTGGCGACGATCGCGCAGCGCTACGATATGGTTTTGCGCGATACGCAGCCTGTGCCGATGCGGGCGCTGCTGACGCTCAATCCCGCGCATGGGATCGAGATGGTGCTGACGCCGCGCTGACGGGCGTGGCGTGCCAAGCCCCACCGGTGTCGGGACGCATCACGATGTGTCCGGGTTCGTCCGTCGAGGCGGGATGGGTTTGGCGTGCCAGGCGCTTTTAGGGCAAGGGCAAGAGCAAGGGCAAGGGAAAGAGAAACGACCAATAAAAAACTCCACGTATGTGGATGGGTTTGGCGTGCCAGGCGCTTTTAAGGCAAGGGAAAGAGAAAGGGCAAGGGCAAGAGAAAGGGCAAGAGAAAGGGTAAGGGCAAGAGAAAGGGCAAGAGAAAGGGCAAGGGCAAGAGAAAGGGCAAGAGAAAGGGCAAGGGCAAGAGAAACGACCAATAAAAAACTCCACGTATGTGGAGTTTTTTATTGGTCGGGGCGGCGGGATTTGAACCCACGACCTCAGTGACCCGAACACTGCGCGCTACCAAGCTGCGCTACGCCCCGAAGTGAAGAAAAGTCTAGCAGACGCGCGTCCGTCGATCAAGTCCGGTTTCTTTACATAGGCGGACATTGCGGTTATAATAAAGATGATAAAGAAAAAGCGCGCATGAGCGCACCCGCAGACACAGCCCCGATCGCTGTGTCTTTCTGGTTTAAGACGGGGTTTCGGTCGGAGCCGAAATGCGCTCATCGAGCGCGTTTTTTCCTTTGTATCGCACAGTCAGGAGCTTCGCGCGATGACTCAACAACCTCAATACCTCACCCCCGAAGGCGTAATCACGCTGGAGGCACGTCTCAAGGAATTGACCGAGGTACGGCGCCCGCTGATCGCGGATCGGCTGCGTACCGCGATGGAAGAGGGCGGCGACCTCAGCGAAAATGCCGAATATGAAGACGCCAAAAACGAACAAGCCTTTCTCGAAGGCGAAGTGATTCGCCTGGAGACGATCCTGCGCAGCGCCCAGATCATCGAGCCAGCCGGCAAGGGCAAGAAGGATCATGTCATCCTGGGATCGAAAGTGACCGTCGTCGAGCAGGGATCGAAAGAAAAAGAGGTCTATCACATCGTCGGATCGGCGGAAGCCAATCCCGACATCGGCAAGATCAGCGTCGAGAGTCCGCTGGGCAAGGCGCTGATCAACGCCAGAGTGGGCGAAAAAGTGACGGTCAAGGCACCCGCTGGTGACCTCATCTTTCAAATCAAGGCGATCGCCTAAATGACGTGGCAGCCGAACAAGCTCGAACAGGAACGCCTCGATAAGCTGACGATCCTCGAAGGGCGCGGCGTGATCGCCTATCCCGCCCGCGTCGAACGCACGCACCGCTGCGACCAGGCGATCGCGGCGTATCAGGCATACGCGGCGGCGACTCCCGATCACGATCCCGCACAGACCCCCGTCTCGGTCACCGTGACTGGACGGGTGCGCCGCCAGAATATCAAGGGCAAGGTCTCGTTCATGCACATCGAGGACGAGAGCGGGCGCGTGCAGCTCTTTTTGCGCGTCAACGATATGGATGCTGCCGTCTATGCGCTGGTGCAGGACAAGCTGATCGAGGTAGACGACTTTGTACAGGCGTCCGGCACGATGATGGTCACCCAGGCGGGCGAGGTGAGCGTGCGTGTCGCCTCGCTGGCGCTGATCGCCAAATCGCTCAGTCCGCTGCCTGTGATCAAGCAGCAGGTACTCGCCGACGGCACGACCGTCGAGTACGGCGAATTCAGCGACGTGGAGACGCGCTATCGTCAGCGCTACGCCGACCTCGCCGTCAACGGATCGGTGCGCGATGTGTTCATCGCGCGCGCCCGGACGATCCGCGCCATTCGCGGCTTTCTCGACGGACAGGGCTTTCTCGAAGTCGAGACGCCGATCCTCCAGCCGATCTACGGTGGGGCGGCGGCGCGTCCGTTTGTGACCCATCACAACCAGCTCGGTCAGGACTTGTTTTTGCGCATCAGCTTCGAGCTATACCTGAAGCGGCTGCTGGTCGGCGGCTATGATGCGGTCTACGAGATCGGGCGCGACTTTCGCAACGAGGGCGTCAGCTACAAACACAATACCGAGTTCACGATGCTGGAATTCTATAAAGCCTACATCGATTATCACGAGGTCATGCGCCTGACCGAGCAGATGGTCGCGGCGGCGGCTCAGGATGTGACCGGGGGTATGGTCATCCAGTATCAGGGACAGACGATCGACCTGACTCCGCCCTGGCGCCGCCTGACGGTGCGCGACGCAATCCGCGCGGTGTCGGGCATCGACTATATGGACACGCCCGACGCGGCGTCGCTGGAAGAAAAAATCCGGGCGCGCGGCGATCAGATCAAGCCGGGGCAGACCTGGGGCAAGCTGGTCGAGCATCTGCTCGGTGAGGATGTCGAGCCGACGCTGATCCAGCCGACGATCATCATGGACTACCCGCGCGACATTTCGCCGTTCGCCAAGCGCGTCACCTATGACGACGTGCATGTCGAGCGCTTCGAGTTCTACATCAACGGCATGGAGATGGGCAACGCCTTCACCGAGCTGAACGATCCGCGCGATCAGGAGGCGCGTTTCCTGGATATGGCGCGTGTGTTTGGCGCCGACGAGGAAGACGCCGCGCCGCTGGACGAGGATTATCTGCGCGCGATGCGCTACGGTATGCCGCCCAATGGCGGCTTCGGCATGGGCATCGATCGGCTGGTGATGCTGCTGACCGATCAGCGCAGCATCCGCGATGTGCTGTTGTACCCGCATCTGAAACGGGTGGAATGAGTCGATGCGCCCTCTCCACGCCACAAGCGCGGGGAGGGGCGGATCCGCTCACGCGCCGATCTGATACAGGATAGGGCGGTAACGTGGTTCGGGGGATGAGGGATACCTGAGCAGTTACATTCAATCTTTCTTTAAGTTACTTTGTTGGTCAAATACTAATATCTCCTCAGAAAGAGTTTTATGCCATCGGACGCATCATTATGCGTCCCTGCGAACGTCCGGATTCGTGATTTACTGAAATTATTTCCAGTCCCCCACATCCGACGTGCGGCGCCCGCGCGCTACACGTCCTGCAACTCTTCCAGCAGAATCTCGCCCCGGCGCACCGCTTGCAGCGCCGCCGCGTGGCGATCTTTCGCCGCCATTTTGTCCATCGCGCTCGCCAGCGCCTCGATCAGATCGCTGAGGGGCATATCGAGCCGTCCGGCGATCGCTTCGTTGTCGAGTCCGCCCGCTACCAGCAGCATGATCTGGCGCTCGATCTCGTTCAGCTTGAGATGATCGTCGCTGGCGCGCAGCATCCCCGTGACCACTTTTTCCGCCACGCCGCGTCCCAGCACCAGTTGCCCGCCAGACACCTTCTCGATCGCGTCGATCAGCTCGTCCTCTGACGACGATTTGAGCAGGTAGCCGTGCGCCCCCGCGCGCAGCGCGCGCATGATGTACCACTCTTCGTCGCGCCCGGTCAGGATCAGCACACGCACATCCGGCGCCTTTGCCCGGATGATCGGCAGCACATCGAGTCCGCCTTTGACGGGCATATTCAGGTCGAGCAGCAGCACGTTCGGGCGCAGCTCCAGCACCTCGCGCTGCGCGGTTTCACCGTCGCCCGCCTCCCCAACGATCAGATAGGCGTCATGCTGACCGATGAACGACACCAGCGAACGCCGCAGCACCGTGTGATCGTCCGCGACATAGACGCGCACGGGCAGATTGTCCACATGCACGCTGCTGGCGGGACGGGTGGCGTCGAGCGCGCCCGCCGTCGCCAGCGGATCGACCAGCAGCGCCGCGTCCAGCGAACGCGCCAGCGCATCCCCCGATTGAAAGCGCCGGGATGGATTTTTTTCCAGCGCTTTCAGGATCACATTTTCCAGCGCCAGCGGCAGCGACGGCACATGAATGCTGGGCGGCGGGGCGGGCTGGCGCACATGCTGCAAGAGCAGCGCCGGAATGTCGTCGGAAGCGAAGGGCAGCATCCCGGTCACCATCTCATACAGCACCACGCCGAGCGAGTAGATGTCGGTGCGGTGATCGAGCGTCATCCCCTGTGCCTGTTCGGGTGACAGATAGGCGGGCGTGCCGATGATCATCCCGGCGGCGGTGACGCGCTTGGCTTCACGCGGCAGGGCGAGTCCCAAATCCATGATCTTGGTCTGTCCGTCGGGCGTGACCATGATGTTGGCGGGCTTGATGTCGCGGTGGATGATCTTGCGCTCATGGGCATAGTTCAGCGCCTCCGCGATCTGACGTCCCAGCGCGACCACCTGTGCCACCGACGCGGGAATCGTTTCACTCAGCAGCCTGCCCGCGACGTACTCGACCACCAGGAAGGCTTTGCCATCTTCCTCGTCCATGTCGTAGAGCGCCATGATACCGGGATGATTCAACTGCGCGACCGACTGCGCCTCCTGAAAAAATCGTTTGCGCGCCGATTCGTTGACGTGCGGCAGCAGAATTTTCAGGGCGACGACACGGTTGAGCCGATGATCGCGCGCCAGATACACGGCAGCCGTCGATCCTTCCCCTAACAGGCTTTCGATCTCGTAGCGATGGCGCAGTGTTTTGCCGATCATGGCGGGCATTTTGTCCTTCGGCTTTCCTGATGGCGTCGTCGGGCTTGGCTCGTTGATGTGGGCGGACGCATCGTGATGCGTACCTGCATTAAATCAGCAGAATCAGCGTTTGCGGGCAGTGACCGAGATGATGTCGAATGGATTGACGTACAGCGACCGTTCCGACAATTTGAAGGCGCGCTCGAATGCCGCCAGCACCCCCGCCAGCGCCGGAGCATACATCCCCAGGCGATCCAGGAACAGCCGCAGCGTGACAAATTTGCCGACATGCCGCGCCTCGATCACCTCGAAGCCGGCTTCATCCAGCATCCGCGACAGCGTGGCGCGTGAGAAGTAGAAGATATGCTCGTCCGACAGCTTGTAGCCGACCCAGCGCGCCCCGGTCAGCCGCGCGGGCAGGCTGTCCACGTCGGGGGTCGCCAGCGCGATCACGCCGCCGCGTACCAGCAGCCGTGCCGCCGCCGCGATGTAGGCTTTTGGATCGGGCACATGCTCGATCACATCCCACAGCGTCAGCAGATCGAAGGACTCCGGCGCGAAGTCCTGTTCGGTCAGGCTGCCTAAGCGCGTCTCGAACCCAAAGCGTGCGCGCGTATACTCGACCGTGAACGAGGATACGTCCAGCCCGGTCACCTGCCATCCACCCTCGTGTGCCTCGCTCAGGAAAAATCCGGCGGCGCTGCCGACATCGAGCAAACGACCCGGCGTCGGGATATGGCGCATCAGACGACGCAGCCGTCCGGCAAAGGTCTTGCGGATGTTCGCCTCGTCGCGGATGTAATTGGTGTAGCCGACCTTGCCCGACTCGTCGTTGTGAAAATACGTCTCGCCGTAGAGCGCGTACAGTTCCTGCGCTTCCGGGCGCGGGCTGACGTAGACCAGTCCGCAGCGCTGGCATTGTGCCAGACCCAGACCGTTTTCAGGACAATAAGGCTGGCGGGCGTCGCTGCCACAGGCATTGCAGGGTACGTGCTGACGGGTGATCCCGGCACGCACGCTGGGCGCCGCGATCGGCGTGGGAGGGGTAGAGGTGGTCAATATGCGGGCTTTCCTCATTACATCGAAACAATGACGATCGATGAGGATTCACCGCACCGATCGCGCTCATGGAACGTTTATTTTAACAATTTTATGAGGACATGCGTAGGGGCGCAATCGCTGGTGCAGGATGTTGGTCGCGGATCACAGGCTGGAACCCCATGCGCTCCCTGGTGGCGCGTCGAACCCGGACATGCCCCCCGCAGCCAGCACGTGCAGGGCGTCCACCGCCGACCATGCCGCCGCACGATCGGCATCGGTGAGGTCGAGCGCTGCGAATTCGTCTTCGTCGAGCAGGCGCATCGCCCCGTCGGGTGCGACGAACAGATCGAGCGCCAGGTCGTCGGACGCGATCACGGTCTCCCCCAGGATCGCCGGGCGGGTGATATTGCAGTACCAGCCTTTGAGCGCACCGCTGTCGCCATCCTCGATCCGAAACACGTTGTACCAGTGATCGGCGTAAAACCATTCGGTGAACCGATCGCCGCGTCGATAGACCAGGTAGCCAGCGTCATGATCGTCGCGGTTGAAGCGGGCGATCAGACACACCCAGGCTGCGCCGCGATCGACGATCGTACCGTCGTAGCGCCAGGTCTCGACGCCGTGATGATCGCGTTTGATGACGGTGATCGGGGACATCGTGCGCTCGTCCTTAGGGATCGAAAGAGGGATCGAAAGGACGCGCCGCAGCGCGTCCTGTCCGCAAAGCTGCAATCGAAAACTAGCGCGCGATCGCGTTCGTGGGGATGAAGAACGGCGCGGCTTCACATGCCAGCCACACTTTGGCAAAATCGCCGCTGAATTCGCTGATGTACCAGGTGCCCGCCGGAAGATTGAAGTTGTTCTGCTTGCTCAGATCGGCTTCAAAGAACGTCGGGGCGCCCGCTGGCACGCTGTAAATGACCGACCCGGAGGGACGCGGGAAGGGGCACTGTGTCACCACTGCACCGCCACCAAAAATATTGCCGGGCCCGCTGGCGCCAACGGAATAGCTGCCGCCTGCCTGGTTGAAGGTATCATCGATGACGACCAGAATGTACTGTGTGCCTGCCGTCAACCCGATGCTGCCGGTCTTTGGCGTGCCGCTGTTCACGCCCAGGATACAGTTGGTCATGCCTGCCGCTGGATTGAAGCTGCCCTGATAAACATAAAAAGAGGCAAAGTCCGCCACGGTGCCGCTGCTGGTCAGGCTGAAAGTATAGCTGCCGCTGGCATCGACGGTGAAATTGAATGCGTCATAGGAGACCGGAGTCACACCCTGCCCGATGCAGGCCGGAGTGCTAATGAACACGACTGGCATTGTGGGGTCGCCGGAGTTTAGCGTGCCAGCAAAGGTCGCCGTGCCTGCCAGCGCTGCACTGAACCCGATGATGGAAAAGGTCAATACGACGAGCATAGAGATCAACGTGCGTTTCATAGTTCAAGTTCTCCCTGTTTGCATGAGACGATCACAATGATTGAAAATACAGGTATTTCCGGCTCAATATAACACGATTCGTAATTATATGTACATGAGCAGAATTAACTGATTCTATGACGTTGATCCACCTGCGCGCGCGCGTTATACTTGCTTGTAACCTTCTTCACAAACCAGGTCTGGAGAATTGCGTCCGATGATGCCGCGCGTAAGCCGTTTTTTCATGCTCGTTTCGATCATTGTGGGCGCGCTGGTGATCAGCGCGTGTGGCACGATCGCCACGCCAGAGTATGCCGCCGACATGGAGTCCACTCAGATTGCCCAGCTCGCCACCGCCGACTACATGACCGCGATCGCCCCTACGCTGACCCCCACCAACACCGCCATCCCCACCAGCACGCCGATCCCGCCGACCGCGACGCCGATCCCGCCGACCGCCACCACTGCACCGACGGCGACCGCTGTCCCACCAACCGACGTGCCCGCGCCGACGACTGCCGCTGTCGCCGCCGCGCCTTCAGGAGACCCGGTGGCAGGGCAGGTGGTCTTCAATCAGTCATATACTACGACCTCAGGACAGTGGGCATGTTCGCTGTGTCACTCGATCTCGCCGGACGAGCTGCGCGGGATCGGTCCCGGACAGTGGAACGTGGCGATCCGCGCCGAAACGCGCGTCGAAGGTCAGAGCGCCTACGAATACCTGCACACCGCGATCGTCGCGCCCAACGACTTCATCGTGCCGCCGGATGCGTCAGGCGTACCTTACCCGGCCAATCTGATGCCGCAGAATTATGCCGAAGTCCTGACGGAACAAGAACTCGAAGACGTGATCGCTTACCTGTTCACGCTGCAATAGCAAGCGTCACCAGGCTGCCTGGCAGGATTATGATCACGCTCCTGCCAGGCAGCACTCACACCCGAACACTGCATCACCTGCGCCCTTCAGCTATGAAAAACGTAAATATTTTTCCCCACATCAAAACACCCAGCCGAACGTAAAACGTTACAACCCATTTAACGGGTTCAACTTAGTAAATTGATGGTTGCGAATTTACAATTCATGGTATGCTAACAGTCGGATCAAGATCGTCTCCTCGCATAATCTTTTTGATCCTCTCAGTATATTGACTGATATTGACTGATATGGACTGATATTGACTGTGTAAAATCGTGTCATTGCCTGGCACGGGTTGATTCCTACTTGCAAAGGGGCGTGCGTGAGCAATCATTCTGGGACAACGACCAATGCGGTGCCGAACCCGTCCTGGGTCGCCAGTGACCATACGCTGCCCGATTTCATCGACGAGATCGAGGACGGTTATTATGAGACTAATTTGCACGGTAGTTTTACATTTGTAAACGACGCCATATGCCGTATTACCGGATATACCCGCGCAGAAATGGTCAACACGGTCACGCGGCGCTACAGTATGCACACCGACGCGCGCACCGCCGATCGTCTCAAAGCGGTGTTCGCTGAGGTATACGACACCGGACATGCGCTCTCGTCGATGGAAATACCCCTGCTGCAAAAAGACGGGACAATGCGTCATGTCGATATCTCGGTCGCGCTGATCACCGACGCCGAGGGCAAACCAACCGGCTTTCGTGGGTTTGCCCGCGACATCACCGTGCGCCGTCAGATCGAGGCGGCGCTGCGCAACCGCGTGCAATTACTGTCGCTGCTGCAACAGGTCGATACCGAGCTGGCGAGTCAGGCGGAGCCGGATGCGGTGCTGACGGTCGGCATGAACGCCGCCATGACGCTCACCCGCGCGCACGCAGGCTGTATCGCCCTGATCGAAAACGGCAAAATGCGCATCATGCGTGCCGTCGGGGTAGTGGGCGAGCGCGATCTGGACATGGACGAGGGCATCATCGGACGGGTGCTGCGTTACGGGCAGCCGGAATTTGTAGCGGATGTCAGCGCCGATCCCGACTATATCGGCGACGTGCCGGGCATGGTCGCCAATATCGTCGTGCCGCTGCACGCACGCGATCGGCTGATCGGGGTGATCAATCTGGAGACACGCGATCCGGACCGCTTCACGACCGAGATTTACGAATACGTGCGCCTGCTGGCGACCCGTCTGGCTGCCGCGCTGGACAATGCGCTGCTGCTGCACACCTCGCAGACACAGCTCGCTGCGCTGCAAAAGCTGTATGCGCATGTCAGCGATCTCGAACGCCTTAAGACCGATATGATCCGCATCGCAGCCCACGATATGCGTGGCCCGCTGGCGATCATCGCTTCCTATGTCGAGCTGCTGCGCGAAGAGCTGGCAGAACACCTTGACAGCGCGCATCAGAGCTACTTCGAGGCGATCGACCGCTCGATCGACCGCATGACCCGCCTGTCGACGGATGTGCTGTCATTGGAACGGCTGCAGGAACGCCAGTCCGCCCCGACCGACCTGCTGGCATTCGACCAGGTAGTACGCGAGGTGGCGGACGGCTTTCGCCTGGAAGCTAAAGAACGCGGCTTGAACTATCGCATCGATGTGCCCGTGCTCGACTGCATGGTGCTGGGCGATGCGGTCGAATTGGGTGAGGCGATCAGCAATCTGATCAGCAACGCGCTCAAGTACACGCCCAACGGCGGCAAAGTGACTGTCACGATCAAAATGACTGATCGCCGCGCCTCGCTGGAGGTGCTGGACACCGGCTATGGCGTGCCGGAGTCCGAGCAGAAACGGCTGTTTCAGGCATTTTCGCGCATCCGCACCCGCGATACCGTCAACATCGTCGGGACGGGACTGGGGCTGCACCTGGTCAAGAAGATCGTCGAACGGCATGGCGGGGCGATCGTGTTTCAGAGTCAGCCAGGCGTGGGAAGCTGTTTTGGCTTTTCGCTGCCGCTGGCGCCGAGTGAGCCGCGTTCGCAGCGCAGCGTCCGTCCGATGGGGGCGTAGGGACGTATGACAATACTCCGCCGACACCCGTTAGACCGATCGATATAAATCCTTCATGAGCGGCGCGTGCGATCCGGCGCCGACCGTGCGTCTATAGACAAATCATCGTACACACACGCACAAAAGGATCGCCCATGCCCACCCAGATCGATGTTTGGTCGGATTTTGTCTGCCCCTGGTGCTATGCCGCCGCCCTCAGCATCCGCACGCTTAAAGAAACCCACGACGTGACGCTGCGCTGGCACTCGTTCGAGCTGCGCCCGGCGGGCTCGCCACCGATGGATCCCGCCTATTTCCAGCACATCGAGACCAACGCCCGTCCGCGCTTCAACGCGATGATGATGGAAACTTACGGCATCCAGGTCAACGCGGGTCCGTTCGGGATCAACAGCCGCGACGCGCTGATCGGGGAAAAGGTCGCGGACGCCCATGGGGTCGGCGCCGCCTATCACGAGCTCGTCACCCGCGCCTACTGGGACGACGCCCGCGACATCAGCGACCGCACCGTCTTGCGCGCGATCGCGGAAACAATCGGCATGGATGGTGACGCCTTCATCGCCGGGCTGGACGATTCGCAGTACGACGACCAGGTGACGGCGGATGTGCTGACCGCGCAGCAAGCCGGGATCAGCGCCGTGCCCGCGTTGGTGTTCGGCGGGCGCTATCTGGTGTCGGGCGCACAGCCCGCCGACGTGCTGCGTCAGATCGTCGATCAGGTGACGCAGGAAACCGCCGCACCGCGATCGTAAGGGTTTGGCGGACCAAGCCCGCGTCATCCGAACGGACGCATTGTTATGCGTCCGCCTGCATTTACGCCCCCGGCGTGACCTCCAACGGCAGCACCGCCAGCGTCGGCATGACCGTCGGCAGGGCGGGACGGGCGGCATTCTGCTGACCGATCACGACCGCAAACACGATGATCAACAGCACCGCTACCACCACGAAAAAGCCAACGATCAGCGCCAGATCGACATTGAAGCCGCGTTTTTTGAGCGGGGTAATGGCGGCTCCTCCGACCGGCTTTTTCGGCAGCGACGGCTTGCTGCCGTGCGTCGGGGTGGTTTTTTCGGCGTTGGCGATCGGCGTCACCCCGGTCTTTTCCGGCTTGAGCGTGCTGCCACGCGGGATCACCGCTTGTTTCGGGCGCACCTTCGCCAGCGAAAATTTGATGCTGTGGCGCTCGAAGGCGTTGAGCGAGTCGATACTGGCAGCGCGCAGCGCCGTCTCGAACGCCTCGACAAAATCCCTGCCGTTGTCGTAGCGATCGTCGGGATTTTTTGCCAGCGACTTGAGCAGCATCTTGTCGAGGGCGCGCGGCACTTCCGGGTTGAGCGACGACGGCACGGGCGGCTGTTCCGTTTTGTGCTTCTGGATGATCTCGGCGACGCTCTGCCCCCTGAATGGGATGCGCCCGACGATCAACTGATACAGGATCACGCCCAGCGAGTACAGGTCGGCGCGGTTGTCGATGACCGCGCCTTTGGTCGCCTGTTCGGGCGAGATGTACGCCGGGGTGCCGATGATGCGCCCGGTGGTCGTATCACCTTCGTCGTCTTCCTCGATCGCCTGCGCCAGTCCAAAGTCCGCCAGATAGGGAATGGCGCGGCGGTCGATCATGATGTTCGACGGCTTGATGTCGCGGTGCAGCACGCCCTGCACATTGGCAAAGTCGAGCGCGCTGGCGATCTTGGCGATCACCTCTCGAATATCGTTCAATTCGAGCGGACCATCTTCCAGTACGGTCTGGAGCGAAATCCCCTCGATGAACTTCATCACCAGATAACGATTGCCATCATGTTCGGCATAGTCGTACACCGGGACGATGTTCGGATGGTCGAGCTTGGCGATGATCTGCGCCTCACGTTCAAAGCTTTCGATGAAGTGCGGATCGTTGACCAGGAACTGGTGCATCACCTTGAGCGCGCCAAAACGATCGAGCAGCGAATGTTTCGCCTTGTAGACCGTCGCCATCGCCCCTTGACCGAGCAGCTCGACGATCCTGTAACTGCCGACTGATTGCCCCGGATAGAATCCCATGTCGCGCCCCGCTGCTGGATGACTCGCCAGACGAAAAATTCACATCCCTCATTATACCCATGTCCAAAATTTTTGGGCAGCGGCGGCGCGTGTTAAAATCACCCGCTAGTCCTCTATGCTCTTTACTTTTGATGAAAGTTGATGAAAGCAGACTCCCATGACTGACTCACCGCTCATCCCCGATGGACTCGCAGCCCTGAATGCCCGCAGCCGCACCCTGGTCGGCGGCGTCGATCGTTCTGCTGCGCGCTCCATGCTCAAAGCGATCGGCTTGACCGACGATGACCTGAACAAGCCGATCATCGGCATCGCCAATACCTGGACAGAAATTGGTCCATGCAATTTTCATCTGCGCCGCCTGTCGGCAAAAGTGCGCGAAGGCATCCGACGTGCGGGCGGGACGCCGCTGGAGTTCAACACCGTCAGCATCAGCGATGGCATCACGATGGGCACCGAGGGCATGAAAACCTCGCTGATCAGCCGCGAGGTGATCGCGGACTCGATCGAGCTGGTCGCGCGCGGCAACTATTTCGACGGGCTGATCGCGCTGTCCTCGTGCGACAAGACCATCCCCGGTACGATCATGGCGCTGATCCGGCTGGATATTCCCTCGCTGATGCTCTACGGCGGCTCGATCATGCCGGGGCAGTTTCGCGGCAAAGATGTGACCATCCAGTCGGTGTTCGAGGCGATGGGATCGTATGCCGCCGGACGGATCACGCTGGAAGAACTGCAAGAGGTAGAGAACGTCGCCTGTCCCGGACCGGGTGCGTGCGGCGGTCAATTCACCGCCAATACGATGGCGATGGTCAGCGAGATCATGGGCATTTGCCCGATGGGCTTGGCGGACATTCCAGCCATGGACGACGACAAGGATCGCGCCTCGGTCGATGCGGGTGCGCTGATCCTGGACATGATAGCCGCCGATCGCCGTCCGAGTCAGATCATCGACCGCCGCGCGCTGGAAAATGCGATCGCGGGCGTGGCGTCCAGCGGCGGCAGCACCAACGGCGTGCTGCACCTGCTGGCGTTCGCACGCGAAGCGGGGGTCCCGCTGACGCTCGACGACATCGAGGCGATCAGCAAGCATACGCCGCTGTTGTGCGATCTGACGCCGACCGGCACGTACAACGCGGTCGATCTCTACCGTGCGGGCGGGGTACGCCTGCTGACGCAGCGGTTGATCGAGGGCGGCTATGTGGACGGCGGCGCGCTGACCGTCAACGGCACGACACTGGCACAGGAGGCAGCCAGCGCACACGAGACGACGGGTCAGATGGTGGTGCGGGCACTCGATGCGCCGATCAGCGACAACGGCGGTCTGCATATCCTTAAGGGCAATCTGGCGCCCGCTGGCGGGGTGGTCAAGCTCAAGGGCACCGAACCGCGCCAGTTCCGGGGTGTGGCGCGTATCTTCGAGCGCGAAGAAGACGCCTACCACGCGGTGCAGGCGCGGCTGATCGTCGCCGGAGACGTAGTGGTGATCCGCTATGAGGGTCCGACGGGCGGACCGGGGATGCGCGAGATGCTCCAGGTGACGGCGGCGATCGTCGGTCAGGGCTTGGGCGAACAGGTGATGCTGATCACCGACGGACGGTTCAGCGGCGCGACGCGCGGGCTGATGATCGGACACATCGCGCCAGAGGCGATGGTCGGTGGGGCGATCGGGCTGCTGCACGAAGGCGACATCATTGTCGTGGACATCGACGCGCGGACGCTCGATGTCGAATTGAGCGAGGAAGCGCTGGAGTCGCGCCGCCGCGCCTGGCAGCCGCCGACCCCGCATTATGCCAGCGGCGTCATGGCGAAGTATGCGCGTCTGGTCGCCCAGGCGGACGATGGCGCCGTCACCAACAGCGCGCAGGGGTTGGTGCGGTAAGCCGGGACGCATCGTGATGCGTTCGCACACCCAGGGAGCAGAACGAGCAGCGTATGCTGTGTTCCCTGGGGCTGTTTGATTTACAGAATAGGGCTTTAGCCCGCGAGAAAGCCACGCCATTTTAATGGCAGTGGATGAAAGCGTTCCTGGCTTTAGCCGAACGGAAGCCTTGTCCGTTTTGTCGAAGAGGGCTACACTGTCGATAGGTGACAAGGCGGGTTCATCATCGAATATCAATGGGATGAACACCGAGTACCCCCGAAGGGCGCGTGAAGTGTGATGAAGACATTTCGCTATCGCCTCTATCCCACCCCTTCGCAAGAGCAGCAGCTATTTTTTGTGCCGAACGTCTGTCGCCACTGGTACAACATGTGCCTGTCCGAGCGCATGTGGAATCAGTTATGAACTCGTACTGCGCTGCGACCTGATTGCGCTGGAGAATTTGCGCGTGCGCAAATTGCGGTCTCAGCCTGGATCGAGACCACAATGCAGCCATCAATATCCTAAATAAAGCAGTAGGCGGATGGGACACATCCGTGACGGTTCACGTAGCGCCGCTGTCTGTGGGGCACCCCATCGATAAGCGCAAGCGTTCGTCAGAAGCTACGCGGATTCATCCATTGTAGAGTGTCACACAACAGATTCTTAAAGGATAGTGGCATGAGCCTCGACCACAATATTCGTGTGCTGATCGCCAAGCCCGGACTCGACGGGCACGATCGAGGGGCGAAAGTGATCGCCCGTGCCCTGCGTGATGCGGGGATGGAGGTCATCTACACCGGGCTGCGTCAAACCCCGGAAATGATCGCCGAAGCTGCCTTGCAGGAAGATGTCGATGTTGTCGGCTTGAGCATCCTCAGCGGCGCGCATCTGGCGCTCGTCCCGCGCATCCGCGAGGTGATGAACGCCAACGAACTGAGCGACATTCCGCTGATCGTCGGCGGCATCATCCCCGACGAGGACAAAGCCGCGCTGCAGGCGATGGGCGTCGCTGGTATCTTTGGACCCGGCACGCACACCGATGCGATCGCCGCACACATTCGGGCGCTGGTGGAGTCGAAGCAGGACGGCGCATGACGGGGCTGGTCGCGGAAGTCCTCTCCGGCAGCCGTCGCGCGGTCGCCCGTCTGCTCACCCTGATCGAGAATGATCGTCCGGGCGCCGCCGACGCGCTGGCGGCACTCTACCCGCACACGGGACGCGCCTGGATCATCGGGGTCACCGGCGCGCCAGGGACAGGCAAAAGCACGCTGGTGAGCGCGCTGGCGGCGGCATACCGTGCGCGTGGGCAGCAGGTGGGCATCATCGCCGTTGACCCGACCAGTCCGTTCACGGGCGGCGCCATCCTGGGCGACCGCATCCGTATGCGCGATCTCAGCGGCGACTCTGGCGTCTTCATCCGCAGCATGGCGACGCGCGGCAGCCTGGGCGGGCTGGCGCGGTCGGCGCGAGACGCGGCGCGCGTGCTGGACGCCGCCGGGTTCGACGTGGTGATGATCGAGACCGTTGGCGCTGGACAGAACGAGGTCGATATTGTGCGCGCCGCCTATACCACGCTGGTGGTCGAGGCGCCGGGCATGGGCGATGAAGTCCAGGCGATCAAGGCGGGTATCCTGGAGATCGCCGATCTGCTCATCCTCAACAAAGCCGATCGTCCCGGCGCCGCGCAGACGTTGCGGGCGTTGCGCACCATGCTCGAATTGGGTCACCCGACGCGATCGGCGGGCGCGGTCGGACATCACGGTGCGGGCGCGCTGCGATCCGGGTCGGACAGCGCCCCGATCGACGGTGAGATGTGGCTGCCACCGATCGTGCAGACCGTCGCCAGCGAGGGCACCGGGATCGACGAGGTGATGACGGTGATCGCGCAGCATCGTGTGTTTTTGAGCGCGGCGGGGCGGCGCGCACGGCTCGAAGGCGGGCAGATCGCCCTCGAAGTGCGCGACCGACTGCGTGAAGCGCTGCTGACCCGGCTGCTGCGACAGGTGTCGTCCGAGTCGATCGACAGCATGGTCGAGCGTATTCAGGCACGCCAGATCGATCCGGGGCGCGCGGTCGAATCGCTGTTGGCGACGGTCGATCTGTAATCGTTCCCCCGATGCTATAATCATGCCATCCAGCCCATCGAGTCGAGGAGCGCCGCCGCGATGCGTATCACCAACGTCAAGATTCCTGGCACCAAATACAGCCCTGATCCGGGCGGAACCGAGTTGATGAAGCGAGGACAATATTACGGGCGTATTCTGCTGATCGCGGGCAGTGCCGCTGCCGAGCTTGGGGCGGAGATCGCGGAACATCTCGATTTACGCCTGAGTAAATACGATCGCACCATCTTCCCCAACGAGAACATCTTCATCCGCCTGAACGAGAGTATGCGCGGGCAGGATGTCTATGTCATCCAGAGCATGGCGACGCCGCTGCACGAGAGCATTTTTGAGCTGATGATCCTGATCGACACCATCAAGCGCGACTCGGCGGCGCGCGTGACCGTCGTCGTGCCGTATCTCGCCTACGGACGCTCGGACAAGAAAGATCAGCCGCGCGTCGGCATCGCCGCCCGTATGATCGCGGACATGCTGCAAACGGCGGGCGCCGACCGTTACATGACCGTCGATCTGCACAGCGGACAAATTCAGGGCTTCTTCAGCATCCCCGGCGACGCGCTGACCGCCTTTCATCTCCTGAGCGATTACGTGCAGGACAAGGCGATCGACAATCTGGTGGTCGTCTCGACCGATCTCGGCTTTGCCAAGAAAGCGCGCAACTGGGCGGAAAAGCTGTCGGCGCCGCTGACCATCATCGAAAAGCGACGCACCGGCAACGACTCCACCAGCGAGGCGTTGAGCGTGATCGGCGAGGTGCGCGATCAGAATGTGCTGCTGGTCGATGACGAGGTGCTGACCGGGGGCAGCATCGTCAACGCCTTCAATCTGCTCAAAGGCGAGGGTGCCCGCGATGTCTATCTGGCGTTCACCCATGCGGTGCTGGCGAAGGACGCCGCAGAAAAATTGTCAGAGCTGGACGTGAAAGAGATCATCACCACCAATACCCTGCCTATTTCGGCGGAAAAACGCGCTTACCTGCCCAACATGATCGTGCTGTCGGTGGCGCCCCTGCTGGGCGAGGTGATCCTGCGCGCCAACCAGGGGCGCAGCGTCGGGGAATTATTCCACGAGTAGTGTTTGGCGTGTCAAGCCGGTCACCAGACGGACGTATGGTGATGCGCGGACGCATGTTATACGTCCCTACGATGACGCGCGGTCACGCATTCAACTCCAGCACCCGGCGCACATCTTCGAGAAACCGGGTATAGGTGAAGCGTTGTGCTGCCTCGACCGCGTGAATCGACTCGGCACGCCAGCGGGCAGGGTCATCGCGGTACAGGCGCACGCCGTCAGTGAATTGCTGGACATCGTGCGGCGGGATCGCCATCCCCGTGCCAAAGGCGTGCAAAAATTGCGGAATTGCACTGACTGCGCCCACCAGCGGCACCACACCATACGCCATCGCTTCACTGACCACCTTGGGCCAGCCCTCGCTGCTGTCGGTCGGAAACAGCATCAGATGCGCGCGCGCGTAGAATGGCGTCATGGCAGTCCGCGCTACCCAGCCATGAAAGTGTGCGCGATCTGCCACCCCCAGCGAACGCGCCAGCGCTTCCAGCTCGGCGCGTTCAGCGCTGTCCCCGATCAGGTCGAATTCCGCCGGAATGCCCTCGGCGGTCAGGGCTGCCAGCACCCGCAGTCCACGCTCCACGCCTTTGGCGCGCTCCAGCCGCCCGACAAAAATCAGCCGGATCGGGTCTTCGATCGTCTTTTGACGCGAAATGACACTGCCTTCCTGCCATTCCTGGTCGGTCAGACAGGGATTGATGAAATTGTGGACGAATGCCGGATCGCCATTCCATTCGCCGTTCACCGTCACCTGGGCGCGGTGCCAGCCCGTTTTGAGCCACCAGCGCTGAAAGCGATACGACAGGCTGTCGGGCGCGTCGGGGTGCCAGTTGCCCGCATATTTGATCCAGCGCTTTTGCGGATAACGGAACAGCGCCATGAGCATGATGGCGATCAGCGGAATATTGGCTGGACAGCGCACATGCACCACGTCGGCATCCGGGAGATGCTGTAGGATCGTGCGGATATACAGCGGCACCAGCCGCACGATCGCCAGCTTGTCCGCGCTGCTGTCGCCGCCCGCTGGAGGCAGCGGGATGAAGCGAATCGCGTCGGTGCCGTAAGGCAGTGCCAGATCGGGCGCCGCTTCCGGGTGCAGACAGCCGATATGCGTCGTCTGGTCGAACAACGTGGTCAGATAGGTGATCTCGCGCGCGGTCGGGCCGTGCCCGACCAGCTGCCCATCGCGGGTGTAGTGCGCCATATTGGAGATGATCAGAAATTTCACGGCTTTTCCCGTCCGATTGCGGCGCGATACACAGCGAACCACGCCTGTAATTTCGCCTCGATTCTAAAGTGCGCCCCCGCGATCTGTGCGCCGTGCTGTCCGCGCAGGCGCCGTTCGTCGGGAGAAAGCGCCAGCAGCGACTCGATCGCCTGGGCGAATGCGCTGGTGTCCAGCGGAGGCACGAATCCGGGTACGCCCGCGTCTGCCGCCGTATCGGAAATGCTGCCGACCTGAAAGGCGACGAATGGCAGCCCCGCCGCCATATATTCGATCAACACCAGCGGACCCGATTCCGACCGCGACGGCATCAGTGCAAAATCGGCACCCTGTGCCAGCAGTGCTGCGTCCGTCCGTTCTCCGATGAAGCGCACCCTGTCGTCCAGGCGCAGCTCGGCGGCGCGCGCGCGACACGCCTGAGCATAAGCCGGATCGGTATCTTTGCCGATAATGCAGATCACGAAGGGCACCGTCGTGTCCACCTCGACCAGGCTGGTCAGCAGCAGCTCGATCCCTTTTTCGCGGCGCAGCCCACCGACGACGATCCCGACGCGAGTGTCTGGCTCGATCGCCTGTTCTCGACGCAGCAGATCGTTGACCGGGTGAGACAGACGGGCAAAGTCCAGCGCGTTCCCGATCGAGCGGGTGCGGTCAGCGGGGACGCCCGCCGACTGTGCCCATGTCACCAGACGAGGATACACGCCGACGTACTGATCGACCAGCCGCCATCCCCACAGACGAAACCAGCGCGGCACGGCGGCGTTCATTTCGATCCCGTAGTGATCATGCAGCACAATCGGGCGGTCGATCAGGCGCAGCGTCTTGATCAGCGCGGCGAACGAAAACGAGGTGCGCCCATGCACATGCAGCACATCCACTCCGGCAGCCGCGACCTGTGCCGCGAAACGGCGCATCGCGCCCCACTCGATCCGCCGCTGGCGATTCAATACCAACAGCGCAATGTCCGGGCGCAGCTCGGCGGCGAGCGTCAGCCCGTTGCGCGTGACGCACACCGAGACACGCTCTCCGGCGGCGGCACTGGCGTTGGCGATGTCCACCAACATCCGTTCCGCCCCGCCGGGCACCAGACTGTCGATGATGTGCATGATGTGCATAATCGCTCATTCGACTCGATGATGTGAATACCGGGTGAAGTATAATTTGCGCCATGCACGCCGACAACTCACGAACGGACTCGTCATGAACAGCCCCACGCCCGATCCGCCGCGCTTGCGCCCGCTCACTCACGCCGACCTTCCGGCGATCGCGGCGGTGCATATGCGCGCCTTTCCCAAGCGCGCTATGAGCGCGCTCGGCGTCGATGTCGTGACGCGCTATTATGCGTGGCTGCTGCACGAGACGCATACAGATGCACATCGCGTCGGCGCCTGGCAGGGGGATCGGCTGGTCGGCTTCAACTTTGCCGGGCGCTTCAACGGCGCCATGACCGGATTTTTGCAGCGCAACCGCAATTTTCTGATCGGCAGGGTGGCGCGCCGCCCCTGGCTGATCCTCACCAACGAGCTGTTCCGTTCGCGGCTGCGGATGGCGGTCGAAATCCTGCAGCGCCGCGCCCAGACGACGCCTGCCGCGCCAGAGGCAATCGCCAAACGTCAGGCTTATCTGCATGGGTTCGGCATCCTGGCGATCGCGGTCGATCCCGATATGCAGGGGGCGGGCGTGGGCAGGCTGCTGATGCGCGACGCCGACGACGAGGCGCTGCGTCGGGGTGTCGAGATGATGAATCTCTCGGTCGCCCCCGATAATCTCCAGGCGATCGCTTTTTACGAGCGCATCGGCTGGCACAGGCAGATGCGCGATGACGGGGCATGGGACGGCGACATGATCAAACAATTGTGAGCGCGGTAGACTCCGGGTCAGCGGCTGTCATGCGCGCCAGCGTCCGCGAAAGCGCCACAACCCCACCAGAAATCCCGCGCCATAGCTGAGATGCAGCGTGGCGAATAAAATGACCAGCGCTGGAAAGGTGCGCCAGCCCGACTCGCGCCCGATCCGCGCGCTGACCAGCCCATTCGCCAGTAGGTACAGCGCCAGCACCGCCAGCCAGACCGAGCGCAGCAGATCGCTGAAGGGCGCGATCAAGGCTCCGCCGATCACCCCCGCCGTGAACAGTGGTGGTATGAACTGGCGCGACTGCATCTGGCGCGGGTGTTTTTGCAGCACGCGAATCTTGTACAGCCCGTATTGATAATACTGTTTTGCCAGCGCGCGCAGGCTGTTCCGGTTGTTGTAGAGCGAGCGGATGTGTGGACTGAGCAAAATCCGTCCGCCGGCGGCACGCAGGCGATAATTGAATTCGTCGTCCTGATTGCGCACCAGTTCCTCGTCGAAACCGCCGATGCGCTCGAACAGCGCACGGTTCCACGCCCCCATGTAGACCGTATCGACTTCTTCTTCGCGCTCCGAATAGTGAAAGCGCGCCCCGCCGACGCCAAACGACGAGCTGGTCGCCAGCGCGATCGCCTCGCCCCACAGCCCGGTGCCGACCGCGTGCATCCTGCCGCCCACGTTGTCAGCGCCGCTTGACTCCAGCAGATCGACACAGGCGCGCACGTAATCCGGCTCGATGATCGTGTGCCCGTCCACGCGCACGATCACGGATCCGCGTGATGCAGCCAGAGCGCGGTTGAAGCCGGTCGGGACGATCATGCCGGGGTTGTCGATGATCTGCACCCGCACCGCGCTCGTCGATGCCAGCCGGGTGACGATGGCGCGGGTATCGTCGCTGGACATGCCGTCGGCGATCAGCACTTCCAGCCGATCGGCTGGGTACGCCTGTGCCAGCACCGCGCCCAGGCTGCGCGCGATGAAGCCGGACTCGTTGCGGATCGGCATGATGACGCTGACCAGCGGCGTCATGGCTGGGTCGCCGCTGTGGATTGTGCCAGCGTGTTGATCACGAAACGGCGTTTGCCGCTGGCGGCGGTCGGGATGGCATCCACCAGCTCGATGGCGATGGCGATGTCGGCGCCCATTTCGCGCAATTGGCTCAGGATCGTCTCCCCGATCGCTGCGGTGTAATCCGCCGTCGGGACGATCAGCAGGCGCACCGCGTCGGGCTGCTCCTGGCGCACCTGGAATACCTCGATCTGCGGGAAGTATTCCAGAATTCCGGTGAAGAAATGCACGATCAGCCGATTGCCGGACGGCGTGGTGATCACATCGGTATCGCGCCCCTGCACCGACTCCATGATCTCGAAGCCGCGTCCACAGGCACAGCGCCGCCACCCACCGGAAATGCCGATGTCGCCGACCTGATAGCGGATCAACGGCATCGGACCCGCGTGCAGCCGCGTCACGACGAGATTACCGACCTGTCCGATCGGCACGGGCGCGCCAGCGTCATCCAGATACTCGACGATCGTGTCGAGCGAGTGAATGTGATAATGCATCCCCTGTCCGCATTGTGCCGCCACCTGCACACCTTCGCCAATCCCGTAGGTGTCGGTCACGCGCGTCTGAAAGGCGCGCTCGATCGCCTGTCGATAATGCGCGTACAGGTTGTCGCCCCAGGTCGCCGCGCCGATCAGCGGGCGACTCCAGCCGCGCTGCGCTGCCCGCCGTGCCAGGTAGTACAGGCTGCCCGGATAGCCCATCAGAAAATCGATTTTATGTTTTTCCATGCGATCGAGGATGCTGTCGAGATGTGCGTCGGTCAGGTCGTATGCCGAGACATAGTGACAGCGCAGCATCACATCTTTGAGCCAGCGTCCCCGTGAGCGCTTCAGCGATATGCCCGTCTGCAGATGGGGCAGACCGGGAGTCCAGCCCATCCAGTCGAGCGCCAGCATGAAGGACGCGCGATACCAACCGGCTGTATCGGCGTCTTCGCGCACACACAGCGGGGCGCCGGTCGATCCCGATGAACACGAGTCGTAAGTGGATTGTCCGGTCGGGCGCGTGAATTGCTCGATGGGGTGGGCGCGCAGGATTGTTTTGGTGAGCAGAGGCAGCCGCTGCAGATCGGCGGCGGTGCGGACGTCGTCCGGGCGGACACGGGCATCGTCGAATGCCTGTTTGTAATAGGGCACCTGGTCGTAGACCGTGCGGACGATCTGTCGCAGCGCGCCGTCGCGGTGAGCGATCAGGCGCGCTGCATCCCACCACTGCGCCTGACGCAGCAGGGCGAGCCGCGCCATCATGCGCTGCCCGAACAGGCGATCGCCCAGGGGCAGCAGCGCTGTTTGCACCAGACCTGTATAGAGTCGATCGTGAAGCTGCATCGAGGGAGGTATCCTGTCTGGCTTGGAATCGAAGGTCGCATTGACCCAATAGTACAAGTCGCATGTCCGATCTGACAACGGACAACTCGCATCGTCATTGAGCGTTTTTCTCAATTCTGCTATGATAAAATCGCTCGATACGACAACAAGGCATCAAAATCCATGAGCCAGGCGACGCGCCCGCTGAACTTCAAAGAACAAGCGCTGCTCATTCAACAGCAGCACGCCACCCAACATCTGTGGTTGGAGCGGATTTTCGACAATCCTCTGTGGATAGTCGCACTTGGTGGCGTGCATTTCCTGATGGCATTCGCGGTGCGCGAGGGTTTTACGCTGTTGGGCACGGCGCATGGTATTTTCACGTTGATCCTCGGCTTGTATTTCGCCAGCAACAAACGCTACCCGATCAGCTATGCAGTCTATGTGGTCGCCTACATCGCGGGCTGCGAGGTGATGTGGCGGCAAAACGACTTTCCATTGTTCTGGGAATCGGGCAAATATTTCACGATGGTCATCCTGGGCGCGGCATGGCTGCGCAACCGACGTGATCTGAAAATGCCGTCGATCGCCGCGGGCTACATCGCGCTGCTCTTGCCGGGTGTCTTCTTCACCATCTCGCAGGAAGCGGATATCAAGGCGCTGCTGTCGCCCAATGCCACTGGACCGCTGGCGCTCTTCCTGACGCTGCTGTTCTTTCACGGGCAGCGTTTCACCAGTACCGAGCTGCGGCGCGCCTTCATTCTCTTTGCCATTCCAGTAGTGGCGATCGCCGGCATCGTCAATTATCGCGTCGCTAATCTGGACATTCGCTGGACAGGGGACTCGAACAATCAGGCAGGCGACTTTGGCGCCAACCAGATCTCGACGGCACTGGGATTAGCGTGGTTGCTGCTGCTGACCTCGTTGGTAGTGCTGATGGACAAATTACCGCGTCGTACCCTGCTGCTGGGCGCAATTTGCGGTGGCGCCGTCGTCTGGATGATTATTCAGAATTTCTTCACCTTTTCGCGCGGGGGGTTGCTCGGTTCGCTGGTCGCGGCAGGAATTATGGGTGTGGGGCTGCTGTTCGTGCCCAACAAGCGCGCCCTGGTTGCCATCGCCATCCTGGTCGGGATCGTCTTTTTAATCGCGGTCTTTCCGATCCTCGATCGCACCACGCAAGGGAACCTGTCGCGGCGCTACCTCATCGAAACGAATGGCACCATCGAGCTGTCGAATCGAGAACGCATCATCGAAGAAGAGCTTAACCTGTTCTTCGAATTCCCGGTGCTGGGCGTCGGCATCGGGCGCGGGATGGATGAGCGTAATGAACGCTATTTTTTTGAAGTCGCCTCGCATACCGAATACAGCCGGCTGCTGGCAGAACACGGACTTTTCGGACTTGGAATCAATTTCCTCTTCGTCCTGATGATGATCCAGGCGATCCGCCATCAGACCAATATCATTGGACGGGTGATAGCGGCAGGGCTGATGTTCTGGGCATTTTTCTACATGTTCCATTCTGCGACTCGCACCGTCGCGCCTGCACTGGTCATCGGCATCGCGTCGGCGGAATTGGCGATCGATTACAGCATCAGGAAGATCGTCAAAGAAGCGCCGCGTCTGGTGCCGCGCATCGTCCCGGAAGCAGTGCTGCCGTCGCCCGCCGCCGGAGATTGACGGCAATGGCGAGTCGCAGCGCGCTGCTGCTTGGCTTTTTCGCCTCACGACACGCCGGGTCATACCGGGGTGTGTGTGAAGACCTGGCGGATCGACTGACGGATGCAGGCTGGCAGATCGTCACCGCGTCGGGGTTTCGCAATCGTCCGCTGCGGATGCTGGACATGCTGGTCACCCTGTGGCGCGCCCGCTCTCGCTATGCCGTCGCCTATATCGAGGTGTTCAGCGGACTGGGATTCTATCAGGCGGAGATCAGCGCGGTGCTGCTGCGTCGTCTCAATAAACCTTATGTACTGGCGCTGCACGGCGGCAATCTCCCCGAATTCGCGCGCGCGCAGCCCGACCGCGTGCGTCGGCTGCTGGCGTCGGCAGCGGCGGTGACCGCGCCGTCCGACTATCTGCGCGCGGCGCTGCGTGCGCTGCGCGACGATATTCTGCTCGTTCCCAACGCGCTAGACCTGGACGCCTACACCTTTCGTCCGCGTATAGTGCCAACGCCGACGCTGATCTGGCTGCGCGCCATGCACGCCATCTACAATCCAACCCTGGCGATCCGCGTCGTCGCTCGTCTGCGCCACGACTTTCCCGATCTGCATCTGTGGATGGTGGGACCCGACAAGGGCGACGGCACGCTGGAAGCGGTGCAGGCTGCGATCACGGCACACGGAGTCGAGGCTCAGGTGACGATCGTCGGCGGGGTGCCCAAAAGCGCGGTGCCGACGTGGATGAACAAGGGCGACCTGTTCATCAGCACGACCGATTTCGACAATACCCCGGTCAGCGTAATCGAGGCGATGGCGAGCGGGGCATGTGTCGTCTCTACCAACGTCGGCGGGGTGCCTGCCCTGGTGCGGGATGGGGTGCAGGGTCTATTGGTGCCGCCCGACGACGCCGACGCCATGTCCGCCGCTGTCACCCGCATCCTGACCGAGCCAGGACTCGCGGAGTCGTTGAGTCGCGCGGCGCATCAACACGCCAGCAGCTTCGATTGGGCGCTGGTGCTGCGCCAGTGGGACGATCTGCTGCTGCGCGTGCAGGATGCATCCGCGTAACGATGCGTCCATGTAACCGGGTTTGGCACGCCAAACCCCGACGGGCTGCAGGGTGCAGGGACGCATAACGATTCGTCGTGTAAACATGCGGGTGGCAGATTTGGCGCAGGATCATTCGCGCCGCGGGAAGAGCCGGCGCCGCGTCAGGAACAGCATACAGGCGATCTTGTCGTCCCAATGCTTGCGCACCGCCAGGTCGAAGCTGTAATCGAGGCGAGCGCGCTCGATCAGCATGGCAAAGCCCTCCGCCTCGACGAAGAACCATTTGAAGATATGCAGCGCCAGCGCCACCGCCGACGAGTCTGCAAAGATGCGCGTGCGAATGGCCTCGGGCAGCGGCATATCGAGCGCCTCGTGCGCCAGCAGCAGCCCAATATAGATCATCCGCTCGATCTCCATCGCTTGTGCCCGCTTAAGCAGGCTGTCCCAATTGACCGCTGCCGCCTGTACCAGCTCGGAAATATCGCAAATCCACTTGAGCTTACTCCAGCGGTGCTGCGATCCATGCGCGCACAGCACCAGCAGGTAATCTTCCAGCGAGGGCGCGTATACCGTGCGATTGCCAAACTGGATCGGCTGGCGTCCTGCCCAGAGCGTGGCAAAATCGAGATCGAAGGTCGAGAAGCGCAGACCGAAGCGTATTTGCAGGTCGATCGTCACTCGTCCATCGCGGCGTACCAGGTCATAGCCCTGGTACGAACGATCATGATCTTCTTTTTGAGTCGGGCGGTGTTCAGGATCGGAGAGCGCGACATAATTTTGCGCCATGAGCTGTGTCTTGGCAGCCAGCAGTTGTTCGGGCGGCACCAGCAGATCGAGATCGGTGAATTGGCGCAGCCCGACACCGCCATAGGCGATCGTCGCCAGCGTCGGTCCCTTGTAGCTCAACAAACTGATCCCGGCATCGGTCAGTAACTTGTTGAGGCGGGTCAGCTCGTTGGTCATCTCCAGATTGCGCATGGCGGTGTTCATGACCGATTTCTGGATGACGGCGTGCGTCTCGGCGGTCAATGCGTCAGGATGCAGTCGGGTGAGCGCGCGATGACACAGACTCAGCACGCCATGCCCGTTGGCGGTCTCGATGAAGGCTGTCCAGTTGAGCGCTGATCGGTCGATCAGACTCAGCGCCTCGGCATCGACAGCCGTATCCTGTCGGGTGCGTGCCAGCAGCAGCAGGAGATGCTGTTCGGCGGTAGCGATGGCAGCAGCGAAACGCTTAGACGGCATAACGACCTCAAGGTTGAAAAAAGGCTGCAACGCTCGATATTGTAGCACAACCCCTCGTGCAGATCGGCTGATGCCATCGAGCCCATGCCCCATTTCAGCGCGGCGACTATGTTTGATTCCCATCATAGCGCATATAATGTTCCTGGAGACGAAAGCGCATGCACAGTCCTGAAAACAGACCTGGAGGAAATTATGGTCGTTCGTCAGCTCAAATCCAACATCAAGCAGGTGTCTAAAACGGTCAACAATTCCCCACTCAAATGGCGCTATATCGATAATTTGCCTGCTGTCCGCGCCTTTCGCGCGCAAAAACCGGCTTTGCATGGTGAAGCGCTGCGCGTGCTGGAAGAGATGAATACCAATGGCATTGCCATCACAACGGCTGATAAACTCTTAGAACAACCTGGCTTGTTCGCGGAATTGTCCGCCACCGTGCAGCAGTACGAGCAGGAACGCGCCGCTGCAATCACGGAAGCGCGCCAGAACGCCGAAGAAGCCGGCCAAAAAAAGTCGTTCATCTATGAGTTGCTCGACCGCAAGCCGGCACTCGATCCAACCTCGATCTGGGTGCGCTTTGCCTTGCAAAAGCCGCTGTTGGAGATCGCCAACAGCTATTTTGGGATGCTCACGCATCTGCGCTTCTTCAATGTATGGCACACCTTCACGACGACCAGCGCGCCCAAGCGGTCGCAATTGTGGCACCGCGATCCCGAAGATCATCTGATCCTCAAAGTGTTTGTCTATCTCACCGATGTCGATGCAGGCGCCGGTCCCCTGACGTATGTGCCGACCACCCATCCCAAAGGCAAGCGCAGTGGCGTGAGTGCTGAATCCTTCAAAGAACAAGGACACGGCGCCCTGCGCAGCGAAGATGAACAGATGTCCAAGGTGCTGCCCGCCGATCAGTGGGTTACCGGTGTGGGTGAGGCAGGCACGATCATTTTTGGGGACACGCGCGGCTATCACAAAGGGGGATTGGCGCGCACGCACGATCGCATCATGTACAACTGCATGTATGTGTCACCCGCCTCCAAAGCAGCCGAGCTGTTCACACGCCAGCCGAACACCAGCCTGGTTGAACTGGATGGCACGCGCATCTTTGCGCTGAACATGCCCTAGTCCGATTCAGCGCGATAGCAGGGGCTTGGCGGTGCCAAACCCCTACTGGACACTCTCATAGAGCGGGTTGTATACTCACTCAGACTCTCGCACGCATCATGATGCCAATACAGCATCCGGGTGGTTGTCCCTATTCGCTGAATTAATCGAGAAACGATGTCCAGCTTCCCTGTCAAAGCGCAACCGTCCGAACAAATCACCCGTATCGAGCCGACACACGGCTGGGTCTCGCTCAAGCTCAACGAGGTGTGGAATTATCGCGAGCTGCTCTACTTCCTCACCTGGCGCGACATCAAAGTGCGCTACAAGCAGACGGTGATCGGCGCTGCCTGGGCGATCATCCAGCCGTTGATGACGATGATCGTCTTCAGCCTGTTTTTCGGCGGGCTGGCTGGGATCCCCTCCGACGGCATTCCGTACCCGATCTTCAGCTATGCCGCGCTCGTCCCCTGGACATTCTTTGCCAATGGGATGCAGCTCTCCTCGCAAAGTCTGGTCGGCAGCAGCAACCTGATCAAGAAAGTCTATTTTCCGCGCCTGACCATCCCGATCGCCTCGGTCGTGTCCGGCGTCGTCGATTTTATGCTGGCGTTCGTCATCCTGATCATCCTGATGCTGATTTACGGCATCGTGCCGACGATCAACGTCATCTTTTTGCCGTTCTTCCTGCTGCTGGCGTTCATCACCGCGCTCGGCGTCGGCTTGTGGCTGTCGGCGATGAACGTTCAGTTCCGCGATGTGCGCTACACCGTGCCGTTCCTGACGCAGTTCTGGTTGTTCATCACCCCGATCGCTTATCCGAGCAGCCTGATCACCAATGACCTGCTGCGCACGCTGTATGCGATCAACCCGATGGCGGGTGTCGTCGAGGGCTTCCGCTGGGCACTGCTCGGCACCGACACCGCGCCCGGACCGATGATCCTGGTCTCGACGCTGGCGGCAGTGATCCTGTTCGTGTCAGGCTTGTTCTACTTCCGCCGCATGGAAAAATCGTTCGCTGACGTGGTGTAGAGGCATTTCCTGACGATGAGTGACATCGCCGTTCATATCGAAGACATCGGCAAAGAATACCATATCGGCGCGATGGGCAAAGCGCATACAACTGCCCGCGACGCGCTGGTCGATACCGTCATGGCGCCGCTGCGCCGTGTGCGCAGCGTGCTGCAAGGACGCGCCGCCGTCCACGACGAGGAATCGTTCTGGGCGCTGAAAAGCGTCAGCTTCGATGTGTCGCACGGCGAGGTCGTCGGCATCATCGGGCGCAATGGCGCGGGCAAGAGCACGCTGCTCAAGATTCTGGCGCGCATCACCGAGCCGACGCGCGGCTATGCCACTGTGCATGGACGGGTCGGCGCGCTGCTGGAGGTGGGCACGGGCTTTCACCCGGAATTGAGCGGACGCGAAAATGTCTACCTGAATGGCGCGATCCTGGGCATGAGCCGTCAGGAGATCGCCCGCAAGTTCGACGAGATCGTCGCCTTCGCCAATATCGAGAAATTTATCGATACCCCGGTCAAGCATTATTCGAGCGGCATGGGCTTACGTCTGGGATTCGCGGTCGCCGCCCATCTCGAACCGGAAATCCTGATCGTGGACGAGGTACTCGCCGTCGGGGATACCGAATTTCAGCGTAAATGCCTGGGCAAGATGCAGGATGTCTCGCAGAGCGGACGCACCGTGCTGTTCGTCAGCCACAACATGGGATCGGTGCGCGCCTTGTGCAGCCGTTGTGTGGTGCTGAAGAGCGGAACGGTCGAATTCGACGGCTCGACCGACGAGGGCATCGGCTATTATCTGGCACAGGCGCAGGTCAACATCGAGGGGGAAGAGATTCCCGCCGATGTGCGTCGTGAAGGGAGCGGCATCGTCCGCTTTGAGGCGATGCGCCTTCTGAACCAGTACGACGAGCCGATCAGCGTTCTGACGACGGGCGAGGCGGTCACATTCGAGCTGGATTATCGTCACGTCAGACTCGACACGTCGCCGGGCAACATGTTCTTCTTCATCCATTTCAACACCTTGTTGGGCGAGCGCCTGTTCAACCTTTCGACCCGCTACGCCTACAGCGGTGTCTTTCCGCCGCCCAGCGGCACCATCCGCTGTACGCTGCCCCGGCTGCCGTTGGTGCCCGGATCATACATTGTCGAGATCACCTGCAAGATCGACAAGGAAATTTACGATCACATCAGCGGGATCAAGACGGTGCAGGTGAGCGAAGGCGATTATTACGGCACCGGCAAAGTCCCGCCTGCCAGCGGGGGCAGCATGTTGATCGACCAGGATTGGGCGATCGCGGATGAGCGCGTGCCGCTGCTCGATGCGCGCTGATTCACGCTTCGCCGCCTTGTATCCTTGCGCCGACTCTCCACGACGAGGAAGTATGCTGTGCCCAAACGCTTGATCGCAGTGCTCACCGGATCGCGCGGCGAATGGGGCTATATTCGCCCGATTCTGCGCCTGATCGACGCCGCGCCCGACCTGGACTATGTGATCATCGCCACCAATATGCACCTGCTGCCCGAATTTGGGATGAGCGTCCACGAGATCGAGCGCGACGGCTTCACGGTGGCGGAACGCGCCTACATGACCTTCGACGGCTACACCGCCGCCACCATGACCAAATCGCTGGCAGTGCTGCTGCTGGAACTGCCGACCATCCTCGGACGCCTCAAGCCCGATGTGCTGCTGCTGGCAGGTGACCGGGGCGAACAGCTCATGGGCGCGATCGCCGGGCTGCACATGGGCATCGCTGTCGCGCATATCCAGGCGGGCGAATTGTCCGGCAACGTCGATGGCGTCATCCGTCACAGCATCACCAAGCTGGCGCACATTCATTTCGCCGCCAACGCGGAATTTGCCGATCGCGTGCGCAAGCTCGGTGAACACGACTTTCGCATCCACATGACCGGGGCGCCGCTGGTGGACGAGCTGGTCGCGGAGGACGTGACGCCGGAGGATGATCTGCGCGAGCGCTATCGTCTGCCCGTCGGTGAACCGTTCATCCTGGCGGCACAGCACCCGGTCACCGAGGAAGAACACGCGGCGGGCGATCAGATCGTGGAGACGCTGGCGGCGCTGACCGAGGTGGGCTGGAGCACGATTTTCATTTACCCCAATGCCGACGCGGGCAGCGAGCTGATCCGCACGCAGTTGGGTGCGCAAAAACGCCCCAACGTGCGCATGTTCCGCAATGTCTCGCGCCAGGATTATCTGGCGCTGATGAAACACGCCGCGCTGATGGTCGGTAATTCGTCCAGCGGCATTATGGAGGCGCCGACCTTCGGCACGCCGGCGGTCAATATCGGCATCCGCCAGAAAGGGCGCCCGCAAGCCAGCAACGTGATCAACGTCGGCTACAGCCGGGGCGCGATCGCCGACGCCATGCGCCGCGCCGCCTCGGACGAATTTCGCGCGGTCGCTGCCGCCGCCGTCAACCCGTATGGCGACGGACACGCCTCGGCGCGCATCGTCGAGGTGCTGCGTCAGATCGAGATCGATGATCGTCTGCTCAACAAGGTGATGGCTTACTGATGACCACGCTCACATTGTGGAATCTGATCGTCGCGCCCGGCACCACGCTGAAACAGGCGATGCAGCGCATGACCGACAACCGTAAGGGCGTGCTGTTCGTGTGCGACGCCGACTCGCGGCTGGTCGGCGTGATCGCTGACGGCGACATCCGCCGCGCTCTGCTCGACGACGCCCTGATGAGCGCGCCGATCAAAGATATGATGAACCTCGATCCGATTGCCGCATCTGACCGCGACCAGGCGGCAGGGCTGGCGACTCGCTACAACACCATCGTGCCGATAGTCGATGCAGCGGGGAGACTCGTCGCAGCCGCCATCGATGCCGGGACGGACGTAGAATTTCTGGAAAGCGAGGCGCCCGCACCCACGCCCGCCCCGGTCACACACGGCGCGATCGCGCTGATCCCGGCGCGCGGCGGCTCGAAGCGGGTGCCGCGCAAGAATATCGCGCTGGTCGGCGGCAAACCGCTGATCGCCTGGGCGATCCAGGCGGCGCACGGCGCGAATCAGATCGCCCGCACGATCGTCTCGACCGATGACGCCGAGATCGCGTCGGTGTCAGGCACCTATGGCGCCGAGGTGCCCTGGATGCGTCCTGCCGAGCTCGCGGGCGACAAGACCCCCAGTATCGATGTAATCCTGCACGCCGCCCGCTGGCTGGTCGAAACGGTCCAGCCCACGCCGCGTTATCTGGTGCTGCTGGAGCCGACTGCGCCGCTGCGCACAGCGGCGCAGATCGACGAGGCGGTGATTGCGCTGGTACAGAGCGACGCCGACAGTGTGGTCTCGGTCAGCGAGGTGCCGCACCTGTTCAATCCCGATGAACTGACCGTGATCGACCGCGACGACGGTGGATTGCGTCCGTACATCGCCGATCGCACCATGAACAATCGTCGTCTGCGCGGGCAGCAAACCCCGGTCTACCTGCAAAACGGACTCGTATACGCACTTCGGATCGAGTCGCTGCTGCGCACCGGGACGCTGTACGGCGACAAGAGCGTACCCGTCGTCAATGGCTGGGAATATTTCCTGGACATCGACACCGAGGACGATCTGCGGCTGGCAAATACTCGTCTGCGTACCTGATCATGCCATCGCCTATGGAGCCGTCGCCATGACCCAACCGCCCTCGATCCACGAAGAAAGCCAGGCATTCGACGATCGGATGCGCCAGCGTATCGCCAACGGGCATATTCCCGATCTGCGCCGCGCGCTGCCGACCCTGTGGTTCTACAACAATCCCTGGCGTCACCCCTATTTTGTCGATAAGGTGATCGGGGAATACTACCGTTTCGTCAAGGCGAACCTGCCTTTCGCCGGGGCGCGTGTGCTGGAGATCGGGTCGGGTCCGGGACATATCACCCTTGAGCTGGCGCGTGACGGCTATCACGTCACCGGGCTGGAATTGTCGCCGTATTCGGTCGAGGTCGCGCGCGGGTTTGCCGCCGACAATCCCTATACCGACGGCTTTGGCAGCGTCGAGTATGTATGCGCCGACTTTCTGACCTGGGAGTCCGATCAGACATACGACGCGATCTACTTTTTGCTGTCGCTGCACCATTTCGACGACCTCGATACCATCCTGACGCGCTGCAAACAACGTCTCAACCCTGGCGGCGTCTTCATCGCTGTCGAGCCCGCTCGCGACTGGCTCACCCAGGCGGAAATGTCGGTCGCCGCGCTGATCCGGCTGCTGCTCGCCAACTATGGGGGCTGGCACGAAAATCTGTCCGCGCCGACGACGCAAGCCGATCTATCGGCGCTGGTGCGCGATCTGCTCGACGAATACCGCGAGGCGCGCGACAAGAGCGAAAGCTTGCAATCACCGCACGACAATGCCAGCCACGCCAGCGCCATGCTCGAATCGCTGCGCACGCATTTTCATGAGACGGCATACCAGGAAAGTTTCACCTTTCTGCCACGCATGATTGGCGGCATTCGTGGGCAGGACGAGGCGCAGATCATGCGCACCGCCGATCTGCTGGTGCTGTTCGACGAATTTTTTGTCGCGCAGGGGATTTTGCAGCCGGGGGTGTATTGCTTCGCCGGGCGCCTGCCCGTGTGACGCCATGAGCGGACGCATGGTTACATATCCCTGCATCGATGCGCGTACCCCCGTGTAACATCGCCGCTGTGTACAATAGGGGCATGAAAAAGCGACATTCAGAGAGTCACGGTTTTCTCTACGGACGCATTGTTATGCGTCCCTACAGGCGTGCTGAACCCGTGATTCACTGACATCAGGAGGACTTTCGCTCATGCCCGTTATCGATCTCTCGACCGATGCCCGTTTCCATTACGAGGATGAAGGCAGCGGCGTGCCGCTGATCGCCCTGCATGGACGATTCGGCACCGCCCGCGCCGACCTGCCGACGCTGATCGCCCATCTGTCGCCGCGCTATCGCGTGCTGGGTCCGTCACTGCGTGGCTATGGACTGTCCACACCCAAACCCCGCGATTACCCAATCGACTTTTACCACCGCGACGCGCGCGACGTGATCGCCTTCATGGACGCGCTGGCGATCGATCGTGCGCACCTGATCGGCTACAGCGACGGCGGCGAGACCGCGCTGGTGGCGGCAGGGCTGGCGCCGGAACGCTTTCACTCGGTGGCTGTGTGGGGCGCGGTCGGCTATTTTGGCGAGGCGATGCGTCCCTGGGTGCAGCGCAATTACCCCGCTGACTGGATGGACGCCGAGACCAAGGCGCTCAACGGCATCGACGACCCCAATCCGATCGTGCTGGAGTGGGTGAACGCGCTCAAGACCATGATCGATAGCGGCGGCGATGTCAGTCTGAGCCTGGCGCCACAGATCACCTGTCCGGTGCTGCTGATGCTCGGCGTCACCGATCGGCTCAATCCGGCGGAATACGGACAGCGCTTCGTCGATGCGGCGCCGCGCGGGACACTGCGTATGTTCGAGACGGGGCACGCCTGTCACGACGAGGCAGCAGAGGAGTTTCGTCAGGTTTTGGATACGTTTTTGGCAGGGGCTGTATAAAGACCAAACGCCCCGGGGGGGGGGCGTTTGGTATCGGGGAAGCCTTGTCTGACTTGATGTGGGGGAGATCGCCTCAGACACCCAAACTATAGCATGAGTTATTTTTTTTGAAAACCTACGCTCACCCTACGCCCACCCTACGCAAACTTGCTTTCAATATTACGAAACATTACCGACGGACAACGAAAACCGACGCAAAAAATCCTTTGCTCGGACGCACAACGATTCGTCCAGTCGTTTGTCTCACTTTCAGCAACTCCATGACAGCGTGCATTGGAGAAATGACAGAACTGTGCCACAATCTGCACAGACTGCGACTGAGTTTTGACTGTCATTTTACTTTCATGGGAGGCACCGACCGATGCGTCAGTTTCGCGTACTCTGCAATCCTTTCTGGATCGTCCTGATCGCCCTGATTACCGTGATCGCCGCACCCGCCGCCGCCCAATACGACCCCAACGTCGAGCTTCCACGTCCCACCAACAGCACTCAGGTGATCGCCGACCAGCCTGGCTATCTGATCGTCAATACCGACAATCTCAATCTGCGTTCGGGCGACAGCGCCCGCACCGTCCCGGTCGCCATTCTGGACGGCGGCACCGAGCTGGTCGTCGTCGGCTTCAACGGACGCAGCGGTGATCGCGCCTGGTGGTTGGTCGAGGTCGGCGGCTTGCGCGGGTGGGTCAAAGATCAGTTCGTGATTGTGCGCGGTGACCTGCGCGGCACGCCGATCGCGGACTCCGACGGGACGATCCTGTCTCCGGCGCTGTACATCGGTGTGACCGCGCCGATCTTTGACATCCTCAGCGTCGAGGGCACTATCATCTGTAATGTCCCCGGCAACCGCTTTTACGCGGTCGTGGCACAGAGCCGCGCCGACGATCCGACCTGGTACAAGATTCGCGCCCTGTGCGCGGGGCAGACCGTCGAGGGCTGGGTGTTCGCCCAGCGCGGCATCCTGCGCAACTCCGCCAATGTGAGCGTCCCCGTCGAAACTGAATAACTAAACGATCACCAGGAGGAAAAGAGGAGGAGAGAGAAACCCTGTTTCCTCTTTTCCTCCCTGATTTCTGTTCAGATTTCCTCTCTGTTTTTTGTTCTTCCCTTCGCGGCTTGGCATTCTTTTCCTGCTTTTCTCTCTCAGTCACGCAAGGGTCACATTCCATGTCCAAGCTGATCGATCTGACGATCGAGGGGATCGCCGCTGGCGGGCGCGGACTCGGCTTCTACAACGGCAAGTCGATCTTTGTCCCCTACACCATTCCCGGCGAACGCGCCCGCGTGCTGATCACGCACAGCGGCGATCGTCACGCCGATGCGGAAGGGGTCGATCTGCTGGAGGCGTCCGCCGATCGCGTCTATCCGCTCTGTCCGCATTTTGGTCCGGGTCGCTGTCGCGGCTGCCAGTGGCAGCACATCACGGCGGACGTACACGCGCTGCTCAAGACCGACATCCTGGCGGATCAACTGGCACGTCTGGGCGGGCTGACGGACAGCGAGATCGAGCATGTGCTGCGTCCTGCTATCGCCGCGCCAGCGATGTGGGGCTACAACCGACATCTGACGCTCTCGGTCACCGCCGACGGACGCCTGGGCTTGCCCTCCACCGATAATGGCCAGATCATCCCGATCGATGTGTGTCCGATCACCCATCCCGACGTGCTGGCGCTGCGCGATCAGCTCGATCTCGACCTCACAGGCATCAGGCGTGTGCGTCTGGAGCTGGGCAGTGACGACGCCGCCATGATCCTGCTGTCGATCGTCACCGAGGAGGATGCGCCCGAACTCGAAGCTGACTTTCCCGCCAGCGTCAATCTGCTCCTGCCCGACAACGAGCCGATGAACCTGATCGGCGATTCGCACACGCGCTATCAGGTCAGCGGACGCTGGTTTCGCGTGACAGCGGGCGGCTTCTTTCGTCCGAACGTGGACGCACTGTCCGGTCTGGTAGATGTCGTCGTACGCCTGCTGGATGCACGCGCGCACGAGGCGGTGCTGGACTTGTATGCCGGGGCGGGCTTGTTTGGTGCGTTTGTGGCGGACACCGCCGCGCTGGTGACGTTAGTCGAGAGCTATCCGCCGACCGCCACCGACGCCGACGACAACACCGCCGCCTATGCGCATGTCGAGGTGATCGAGGGCAGTGTCGAGGCGGTGCTGCCGGAGCTGGAAGAACATTATGACGCGGCGATCGTCGATCCGCCGTCGTCGGGCATGAGCGAGCAAGCAGTGGTTGCGTTGGTAGAAGCAAGTCCAGGGCGCATTATTTACATCAGCGGCGACCCGGCGTCGCTGGCGCGCGATGTCAAACGGCTGCGCAGCGCGGGCTACGCGCTCACCGATGCGCAGCCGATCGATCTGGCACCGCAGACCTATTATCTGGAGACGGTGGCGCGTTTCGAGAAAATGTAAGCCTCGCCGCCAACTATCGGACGCATGGTGATGCGTCCCTACGCCCACCTCGTCGAAGGGGTCTGGCGTGCCAAACCCATCACCGCTATACATCGGACGCATGGTGATGCGTCCCGACGCCTAGCTTGTCGTTCAGGTCGGCAGCGAGCCCCTCGACGTGCGGCGGCTCCACCAGGGTGATGTGCGTGCCGGACAATGCCTGAAAGGTGACGCCGTTTCCTGCGAGCCGCCGCCAGCGCCGCCGGAAAATCATCGCATCGATGCGCTGCACCATGTAAACGGTGAAATTGCCCGTATAAGGTTGCATACGATACTCCTTCCCAATCAGCGTATAGAGTTCAGACAGGCGCTTGTATTCGTCCGGGGCGAATGCCATCACTGTCTGTCTGTAGCCGCCAGGCTGTCCACGTCGCGCCTCGACGACACTGCGATAGACCGTGCGTCTGCGCTGCACTCGCCGCCAACGACCGCGCATGTAGTCGAGCCAGCGATCAGGCGAACGCAGCAGCAGGGCACGGCTGTGGCTGGCGATCCGTTTCACCTGAAAGCGCAACCATGTGAAGACACGATCGGCGATCGAATCGGAAATATAGCGCGCCGGGGTGTCAAACAACGCCAACAGCCCGATACGCTCCCCATCCCGCCGAAGCTGCTGCGCCATTTCATAAGCGACCCATCCTCCAAAGGAATGCCCCGCCAGAAAGTAAGCGCCCTGCGGCTGGACAGCGCGCACCGCCGCCACATACTCGGCTGCCAGTGTTACCAGGGTCGGAATCCGTTTCAGATCGTCGATGCGCCGTCCTTGTATGCCGTAGACCGTCAATTCGGCGTGCAGATGGCGGGCGAGCGGCGCATAGTTCAGTATTTCACCGCCCACGCCATGCAGTAAAAATAAGGGCGGACGGCTCGCATCGGTCCCCTGGCGCAGCAGCACGACCAGCGGCTCCGGCACATTCGCGCGCTGGTCGTCAATCGTGCGCGCCAACTGAGCGATCGTCGGTGCGTGGAAGAGCGCGATCACGCGCAGTGACACCCGCATCTTTCGCTTGATGATTGCGGCGATCTGGGCGGCGTTCAGCGAGTTCCCGCCGATGGCGAAAAAATCATCGTCGATGCTGATCCCGGTGCGATTCAGGGTTTGCTCCCAGATGGCGACGAGCCGCTGTTCCAGCGGGGTCGTGGGCGCGCGCAAGCTGCGTTGGCTGGGTGTGAACGCGGGCAGCGCGGCGCGATCGAGCTTGCCATTGGCGGTCAGTGGCAGCGCGTCGAGGGGGATGAACCCATCCGGGATCATGTAACTGGGCAGGGTAGCGCGCAAATGCGTCCGAATCGCATCCACTTCGAGGATGCTGACGACATAGCCGACCAGCAGCCGTTCGCCGGACGCCACCTCCCTGAGGAGGACGGCAGCCTGACGCACGCCGTCGATCTGTAAAATCGCCTGTTCGACGGCGGTGGGTTCGATGCGAAAGCCGCGCACTTTCACCTGGGCATTGCGCCGTCCCAGATAGTGGATGCTGCCGTCCGATCGCCAGACGGCATAATCCCCGGTGCGATACAGCCGACCGTACAGCGGATGATCGATGAAGCGTTCGGCGGTCAGTTCCGGTCGATTGCGATAGCCGCGTGCCACCCCGTCCCCGCCCGCCGCCAATTCTCCGACCACGCCGATCGGCACCAGGTTGAGCGCATCATCCAGCAGATAGACCTGCGTGTTGGCGATCGGACGACCGATCGGGATGGCGCTGATTTCCTGTCCGGTGACGTGGTGAAAGGTGGTAAAGGTGGTGTTTTCGGTCGGACCATAGCCGTTGGTCAGGCGTAGTCCACGCGCGTGGGCGCGTAAGGCGTGGGCAGCGGACAGCGCCTCCCCACCCACGATCACATGCGCGACCGAATCGAGCATTGCCGGGGCGTGATCGATCAGATGGTGAAACAGCGAGGTCGTCAGAAACAGGATCGAGATACGATGATGTGCGATCAGCGCCGCGAGGTCGTCGTGATCGACATAGCGTCCCGGATAGATCACCAGGCGCGCGCCGTTGAGCAGGCTCCCCCAGATTTCAAACGCCGACGCATCGAACGAGACCGACGACAGCCCCAGCAGTGTTTCCGACGCGCCCAGCGCCACATAATTGGTGTTGCTCACCAGCCGCGCGATATTGCGATGCGTGATCTCGGTGCCTTTTGGGATACCGGTCGAGCCAGAGGTGTAAATGATCTGAACGAGACTTTCCGCCGTCGCCGCGCTGACGACACCGCCAGTCTGCGGCGGGATCGCCTCCAGGTCGATCAGATGTGCCCCGGTCGCCGCCAGCTCAGGAAGCCAGGCGCGCGTCGTGAGGATGATGCCGACATCCGACTCCGCTATCAGCATCATCCGATGCGCGGGCGGATGGTACACATCCAGCGCGACATAAGCGCCGCCCGCTTTGACCACGCCGAGAGCCGCGATCACCATCCGGGTCGAGCGCGGGAGAAATATACCGACGACGGTCTCCGGCTGCACGCCCAGACGTTGCAGCGCGGCGGCGACCCCATTCGCCGCTGCATCGAGATCGGCGTAGGTCAGCGACGTTTCTCCCTCGATCAGGGCGATCGCCTCCGGCGTCCCGACCGCCCAGGTCTCGAATCGGTGTGCCAGCGTCGCGTCGCGCGGATACGGGCGCTGCGTGGCGTTCCAGTCGATCACAATCCGCTGGCGCTCGTCGTCGGTCATGATCGACAGCAGAGACAGCGGTCGATCGGGGCTGGTGAGCGCGGCATCCAGCAGCACGCCCCAATGCGCGGCGAGCCGCTCGATCGTGGAGGCGGCAAATAAATCACGGTTGTAAATGAAGACCGCCTGCCAGCCATCGGCGGCGGCGATCACTTCCAACAGCAGTTCAAACTTGGCGGTTGTGTGTGCCAGCCGAACCGATGTGACCTCCAGATCGGCGAAGCGAGCCGGCTTGTGAGGCGGGTTGCGCAGGACGAATGCCGCCTGAATGAACGGGCTGGAGTCAGCGTGCTGCGTCGGCTGACCATGTTGCAACACCTGTTCAAAGGGCAGGGCGTCATGCTCGGTCGCATCCAGGATGACGGTGTGGGTGTGCTGGACGAGATCAAGGAAATTTCCGCCTGTATGCAGATGCAGCGCCAGGACGTTGGCAAACAAACCGACGACATCCTCTGTCTCTGCCTGAGTGCGTCCTGACAGCGGCGTGCCCACCACCACACTCGCCGCCCCGACGGTGCGTGCCAGCAGCAGCGCAAACGAAGCCAGCAGCACCGCAAACGGCGTGGTATTGCCGGCGCGCGCAAATGCAGTCAGGCGTCGCGTCACGGCATCGTCGATGTGGCTCACCCATTCGGCACCCGCGTGGGTCGGCACGCGCGGACGGGCGGCGTCGATCGGCAGTTCGAGCCGGGATGGGACGGCGGCTAAATGCGTCCGCCAAAAATCGATGTGACGCTGAAGCGCGGCGTCGATCAGAGTCTCGCGCTGCCACACGACAAAATCGGCAAAGGCGATCGGCAGGGTCGGCAGATCGGCAGTGCCCCCGCGCGCGAATGCCGTGTACGCCGCACCTAAATCGCGCCACAGCCTATCCTGCGACCATTCATCGGTGACGAGATGATGGATCGTCAGCAGCAGCAGATGATGATCCGCCGCCAGCCGAATCAGCACCACTCGCAGCAGCGGACTGATTGTCAGGTCGAAGGGGACGATCGCGGCTGCCTGGGAGTGCCGCTGTGCCTCTTCTTCGTTCACGGCATCGAGGATGCGCAGATCGAGCCGCCGCGCCGCCTGCACCACCTGCACCGGGAGATCGTCGTGCAGCATGAAAGTGGTGCGCAAAGACTGATGGCGCATCAGCAGTGAATCACAGCTTTTTTGCAGCGCATCCAGGTCCAGCGCGCCGCGCAACCGCCGTGCCGATGCGATATTGAGGACGGCACTGTCTGCCTCGAACTGATGCAGCACCCAGGTATACTGCTGCGTGAACGAGAGTGGCAGCCGATCGCCTGTTTCCCAGGGGCGCGCGGCTATAGCTGGCGTGGACGCGCTGGCGATCCCGGCACGCAGCAGGGTGATGATCTCCGGTTTGCGCGCTCTGATCTGGTCGATCAGCGGCGCGGTCAGCACGCCCTTAGGGGCGGACACGTCCAGCTCGACACCGAGCAGCCTGACCTCGACTTGCAGCGCTGCGAGCTGCGCCAGCAGTGCCGTCGCGGTGAGTGGTTCGGTGTCGATGGAGGTAAAGTCGAGGGGCGTCACAGCCGAATATGCTCCCGATCATCCTGAATTGTCGATGCTGCCGAGTCGATTTTCTGCGCCAACGCCGCCACCGTCGGCGTCTGAAAGAGTATCCTCAGATAGAGCGTCACCCCAAATGCGCGCCTGATGCGCATCAGCAGCCGCGTTCCGAGCAGTGAATGACCGCCGAGGTGAAAAAAGTGGCTGTTCGCGCCGATGTCCTGCACGCCGAGCAGCTCCTGAAACATCGTCGCGAGCTGATGTTCGGTATCGGTGCGCGGCGCGATGAACGGCTCGCTGTCGGCACTGTAATCCGGCTGGGGCAGCGCGCGGCGATCGACCTTTTCATGCGCGGTGAGCGGCATGGCGTCGAGCTGGACGAAAGCCGCCGGGATCATATAATGCGGCAGCCGACTTTCCAAAAAGGCGCGCAGCACCGGGATGCTCGCATCGCCCACCGTGTACGCGACCAGTCGGGGTTCGTCGTCGCGTCCGTCGATGACGACGATAGCTGCCTCCACGCCAGGATGGGACAGCAACACCTGCTCGATCTCGGTCAGCTCGATGCGAAAGCCGCGCAGCTTGACCTGAAAATCGGATCGCCCCAGAAACTCGAATGTGTCAGGGACTCCGGAGTCGCCCTCCAGCCGCCGCGCCACATCGCCCGTATGGTACAACCGTCCCAGCGTCGGATGCACGATGAAGCGCTCGACGGTCAATTCGGGCAGATTGAGATAGCCGCGCGCCAGTGAATGTCCACCGATGTACAAGCCGCCGATCACCCCGATGGGCACGGGCTGCAGCCGTGCATCGAGGACATGCAGCTGGGTGTTGGCGATCGGGGCGCCGATAGTCGTCCAGCGCGCTGGCAGATCGGCACGTTCGTAGCTGACCACGATGCTGGCTTCGCTGGGTCCGTAGGCGTTCATCAGCGGGATGTCCGGCAGCGCCTCGTGAAAGCGTGCGCGCATGTTCGGCGTCAGCGCCTCACCGCCGACCGAGAAAAAACGCACCGAGCGCAGTTGATCGGGCTGCGCTTCCTGGAGCAGCAGCGACAGCAGCGACGGCGTGGCGATCACCATCGTGACACTTTGCCGCTGCACCAGATCGAGCCGATACGGGACATCCGCTTCCAAGCCTGGCGGCAGGATGACCAGTCGCGCCCCAAACAAGAGCGCGTTGAAGACCTCGTACCAGAACACGTCGAAGCTGACCGCCGCCGCTGCCAGCAGCGTATCGTCCACGCTAAAGCGGTACTGCACCGGTCGTCCGTAAAAATGATTGTGCATGGCGCGGTGTTCGAGCAGCACCCCTTTTGGGCGCCCGGTCGAGCCAGAGGTGTAGAACACGCACATCAGATCGTCCGGCGTCGCCGTCGGCGCTGGCGTCGTGATCGGAACCGCCTGCAACTGCGATCGCAAAGCCTCCATGACCAGCGCGGACGCCTGGCGCGCGTCCGGCAGACGGTCGAGCGCGTCCGCCGTCGTGATCTACCAGGGCAGTCGCGCAGTCGTCGAGTATCCAGGCGATGCGCTCTGGCGGAAATGTCGGGTCGATGGGCACAAACGCCGCGCCCGACTTCAGCACCGCCAGCATCGCCACGATCAGATCGATCGAGCGCCCCATGCACAGTGCTACATATGGTTCTGCGCCCACATCCAGAGTACGCAGATGATGCGCCAGCCGATTGGCGGCGGCATCCAGCTGCGCATAGGTGCAGTGGGCATCATCGAAGATGAGCGCGATCCGATCGGGCGTCAGCGCGACCTGGCGCTCGAACGAGATGTGCAGCGGCTCGATCGGCGCCAGATCGCGCGCTGTATCGTTGGCGTCGAATACGATCTGTCGGATTTCGCCCTCCGTGAGCATCTGCAACAATGACGCCGTCTGCTGGGGATGAGCCAGCGCGTCTGACAGCAGGGTGGCAAAATGCCCTGCCAGCCGCGCTATGTGCGCCGCGTCGAAGCGCGCCCCCTGCCAGCGAAACAGACAGGTCATGCCGTCGCCATCACGCACAATCTCCAGCTCCAGATCCATGCGCGTGTGCGCCTTGCCAAAGTAGATCGGTGCCGCGACCGCCCCGCCCAACGAGAAAGGCTGTGCTGCTTCCTCCTTGTAGGTGATCGTCGCCTGGATCAAGGGATGCGTGTTCACCTCGCGCTCAATCTGCAGGCGCTCGACGATCTGCGCCAATGGCACGGGCTGACGATCGAGCGCGGCGATGATCGTCTCGTGCGCGTGCCGTATCAGCGCGGAAAAGCGCGATTCCGCCGTGACGGTGATCGGCAGTGGCAGCAGCTCGGTGAAAAAACCGATCATCGCGGTGGTGTCGGGGTGGGTGCGATTGGCTGCGGTCGTGCCGACGATGGTCTGTGATTGCTCGGTATAGCGGAACAGCAGCACGGCGTACACAGCCAGCAGCACGCTGAAAGGCGTGACCGCGTGATCGGCGGCGAGGCGGCGCACCCGCGCGCTGGTCTCGGCATCCAGCTGTCGGATCAGCAGTGTTTCATTGGCATAATGCGCGGCGTGATGAGCGGCATGATCAGCGGAACGCGCCTCGATCGCAGCGCTGACCAGCAGCGGCAGGGCTAACCGATTTGGAAATCCCGCGAGAGCGGCGGTCCAGGCATCCGCCTGAGCCGACAGCAGCGCCTCAGGGTAGGTCGCGCGCTGCCACACGGCATAGTCGCTGTAGCCCAGCGTGGGCGCGGCGGGTGCGATCGCGGACAGAGCGTCAGCGCGCAGCGCCTCGTACAGGACGCCCAGGCGCTCGTACAACAGCGCGATCGTCACCCCATCGCAGATCAGATTGTGAGTGATCAGCACCAGCACGGCACTGTCCGGTGCGCACTCCAACAGCACCGCGCGCAGCAGCAGATCGCCTGCCAGATCGAAAGGCTGTGCCAGCAGGTCGCGCACGGCGGCATCGACCGCATCCCAGGTCAGCGAGCGACGATGCAGAGGCAGCGCCGCATCGGTGCCGATCCACTGAAAGGGTACGCCGTCGTCGTCCGCGAATCGTGTCCGCAGCGTCGGATTTTCGTGCAGCAGCGCATCGAGAGCGTGCTGTAAGGCTGCCGGGTCGAGCGCGCCGTCGATGCGCAGCGCGCGCGCATCCTGGTACACCAGCGGGTCAATCTGACAGCCGAGCCAGATCGCCTCCTGCGTGAACGACAGCGGATAATGTCCATCGACGCTGTGCGCCGATCCCAGCGACACATCGGCATCCGACGTACTCGTCCGCATCTGGCGAATCTGCACCGCCATGTCCGCGACGGTCGGCGCGTCGAAGAAATGCGTCAGTGTGAGCGGCATCGCCAGCGTCCGCCGCAGTTGGGCAATGACGCGCAGCGCACGCAGCGAGTCGCCACCGCGATCGAGGAAACGATCGTGTCTGCCCACGCGCTCGACACCGAGTACCTGCCTCCAGATGTCCGCGATCTGCATTTCCAGCGCATCCTGAGGCGGCGCTGTGCCTGCCTGTGCAGCCGACTCGATCAGCGTCAATCCGAGCTTTTCGGCGGCGCCCACGCGCTGCGGCTTGCCAGTCGCGCCCTTTGGCAGTGCATCCCCAAACACGATTACCCCTGGCACCTTGAAGTAAGCGAGCCGTGCGGCGACGAACGCGCGCAGCGTGTCGTCGCTGGCGGTCGCGCCGTCGCGCAGCACCACCAACGCACCCACCGCTTCACCGAGGGTATCGTGCGGTACGGCGAACGTCAGCGCTTCACGCACGGCGGGATGCTCCAGCAGGGCGGCATCGACTTCCAGCGGCGCGATCTTCTCACCGCCGCGATTGATCATTTCTTTCAGCCGCCCGGTGATGAACAGGGCGCCGTCAGCGTCGATCAGTCCTTCGTCGCCGGTGCGGAACCAGCCAGCGTGGAACGAGTCGGCATTGGCGCGCGGATTGTCGTGATAACCCGCGATCACGTTTTCGCCCTTGATGACGATCTCGCCGCGCGTGCCCACCGCACAAAAATGTCCGTCGGCATCGATCACGGCGATTTCGACGCCGACGCCGACTCCCACCGACCCGATCTTGCGCGTGCCGGGCGGAAGCGGGTTGCTGGCGATCTGGTGAGCGGCTTCGGTCATGCCATAGGCTTCGATGACGGGAACGGCGAGCGCCGTCTCCAGAGCGCGCAGCACCGTCGGAGGCAGCGCAGCCGATGACGAGCGTGCAAAGCGCAGCCTGTGCCCGGATGCCAGATCGGGCTGGCGCTCGATTTGAGCGAGTATCGCCTGATGGATCGTTGGCACAGCCGTGTACCAGGTCGGTCGCAGATCGGTCAGCGCCGGGAAAAATTCTTCGGGTGTATAACCACTGGTGCAGATCACCCCTCCGCCGACCGCCAGCGAGGATAGCAGTGCCGCGACGATTCCATGTATGTGAAAGAGCGGCATCACGTTCAGGCAGCGATCCGCTCCGGTCAGGTCCAGCGCCGCGACGATGTGATCGACCGATGCCAGCAGGTTGGCATGGGTGAGCGCGACCAGCTTGGGGCGTCCGGTCGTGCCGGAGGTGTGCAGCACCAGCGCGCTGTCGTTCGGCGCGGCAAAGATCGGCGCCTTCATCAAGTCTGGGATCGACAGCGTGAACAGTCCCGACTGCGCGGGCGTGGGGGTCAGCTCGATCACCGGAATGCCCAGGCGTTGGGCGACGGCTCGCGCGTCCGAGGGCTGATCGTGCTGCACGATCAGCGCTTTGGCGCCCAGATCGGACAGATAAAATTCGTATTCCGGCGTCCGATAATACGGGTTGAGCGGCGCGGCGGCCGCCCCGGACATGACCGCCAGCAGCGCGACCGCCATCTCTGCGCCGTTGGGCAGCACCAGCCCCACACGATCGTTGCGGGCGATCCCGGCGGCAGCGAGCGCGCTCAGGGTCGTGTGGATGTGCGCGCGCAGCACCTCGTAGGAGAGAGGAGTCCGCCCTGGTGACAGAATGCAGTCATTGTGCGGGGTGGAAGCGGTGAGTCGATCGAAGATTGTCTGTGGTGTCGATATCATTCTACGAAGGCGCGATCAGCGCGTTTCCATCAGGGAAAGGATGTTGCCCGCCGGGTCTTTGAACCAGGCGATTGCCTGACCGTCGGCACGCGAAATGCCCTGGTCGTCGGTTTGCAGCTCGCCGTCGTGGTAAATTTCAAACTTCACCCCTTTTTGGTTCAGGGCTGCGACCGCTGACTCGACCTGGGGCACCGAAAAATTGAGGACGGTGAACGTCGCCGGGAGGTGATCCTCTTTGCCGTAGACCAGCACCGCGCTGCCGCCCGCGAGCTGTACATTGAGGAAACCGTCTTCCTCGTTCACGTCCAGTCCGAGCGTCTCAGCATAGAAGGTCTTTGCGGCGTGAAGGTCGTTCACGGAAAAGCTGGAAAATGCCTGCGAGTCTTTGAACATCGGTTCATTCCTATGCAAGTGGATGAAATCCTGCCGCCATTATAACAGCGCACCCCGATTGCTGTGGTCGTCGGTGGGTAAAATGCGGCGGGGATCGTACAATCAGCCGGACTCGCTCATTCGATAGCGACAGCCACCGAGGTGCACCATGCAGAATCCAATTGCTGGGATCAATCTCAAAGTCGCTGTGATGGACACCGACTACTACGCACTCCAGTCGATCAACAGCTATCTGGCGTGGGATCGGCGCACGCGCGTGACGCTGCTGGTCGAGTCGCTGGAGGCATTGTTCGACCAGATCGCGCGGCTGCCTCATGCCGAGCTGCCCGATGTGATCGTGCTGGACAGCGACGCCTCCGACGCCGACACGCTCGAAGCGTCGATCCGTCGTCTGCGGACGCATATTCCCGACGTGCTGATCTTCTGCCTGGCGCGTTTCGCGACTGTCAAACAGGTGGAAGCCGCCGCCGAAGCCGGGGCACGCGCGTATCTGCTGAAAGCCGAGCTGACACAGCAAATCGCCTGGGCGATCGTGTATGCCCTGGATCGGGATTTGCTGATCACCCCGGCGATCGAGCGCGCCTGTGCCCGCTCGATGCAGCGGCGGGTGCGCGAGGCAGTCGTGCTGCCGCGCCGACGCGCCTACCCAGAGCTGACCGATCGCATTCGTCAGGCGATCGAGCTGTGCGTGGTCAAAGGGATGCCCGCCCACCTCGCCGCCGACGAGATGGGGATCAGCCTGCACACCATCCGCAGCTACATCAAAGAGGGCTATCGTATCCTCGAAAGTTACGACGAGACGGTCTATCCCAAAGAGATGTCGCCACAGGAAAAGGCATTCATGCGTATCACACGCCTCGAAGACGAAGACGTGACACCGTGACGAACCAAAACGCATCCCTGCTGTGACGAGCAGGTTTGCCACGCCAAACCGCTACTCGGATTTGGCGGGGAAATTGCGGTTCGACGCCACAATCTCGAACGTTTCCGTCTCCTCGACCCACACGCCGCACATGCTGCCTTCCTGGGCTTCGTCGAGCGTGACGGGGGTGCCATCCATGTGCAGCGCCGGGTGATACCACTTGAAGACCTCGCGCGAGTCCCCCTCGATGTAGTGCCCGATCAGCGCGCGGCGAAAACGGGTCGTCGAGATATTGGGCTTGCTGCCATGCACCAGCGACCCGTTGAAAAACAGCACGCTGCCCGCGTCCATGATGATCGGCTGGGCGGTCTGTCCGGGGCGGAGCGGCACGGTGACATCGGTAAAGCTGGCGCTGGTGTCCGCCTGGACGGTGCAGAGGATCGGGTCGTTGTGGGTGCCGGGGACGACTTCCAGACAGCCATTTTCCTCGTCGCAGCGATCGAGCGCCATCCACGCAGCGATACAGGTGCCTGGCTGCACGCGCAGATAATAATTGTCCTGATGCAGCGCCTGCCCGCGCGACTGCGGTGGCTTGAAATACAGCATTGTCTGCACCGCGTAGGGTTCGCGCCCCGACAGCGCCGTCAGACAGGCGTTGATGCGCGCGTCGATCATCCATTGCAGGCTCAGATCGTCCCAGCGGTGCATGTGGATCATGCGCGGATAGCGCTTAAGCGGATCGGCGCTGGTGGGATTGACTCCTTCAAAATCGCCGGGATAGGTGCCTGATTCGCGCAGACGCATGTAATGCGCACGGTAAAAAGCGACTTCTTCATCCGTAAATAAATGATCGACAAGCACATAGCCGTGTTCGTCGTAGTGGCGTTTTTGTTCTGGTGTGATCGACATAATCCGACTCCTGTTTAGCATTTACTGCTACTATATGAATTATGCCGCCTGTAAAAAATAGCGTGACGTGCCGTGTATATACCAAATCCTGCTGAAGACGATGTGCGCAGCTATCCAGCCAATCATCTGGTCGCGGATCGGGACGACAACAGCGACAGCTATCGCATCGTGCGCACGCGCGGTCGTTTCGATTGGCTGCTGATGCTCACGGTCAGCGGTCAGGGGCGCTGTCGCCTGAATGGGCGCGATTATCTGTGTGAACCCGGCAGTGTGGCGCTGCTGCTGCCCGGCACAGCGCAGGACTACGGCACCATGCCTGGCAAGACCTGGAATTTCTATTGGGCGCATTTCATCCCCCGCCCCGCCTGGTTTGGCTGGCTGAGTCTGCCTCAGGTGATGCCGGGGTTGATCGTACAGCGGCTCGACGATGACGCGCTGCAGCCGCACCTGCACCGTGTGTTCGAGCGCATGATCCGCGAAAACAAGCAGCACAGCGTTTACAGCGATGATCTCTCGCAAAATGCCCTGGAAGAAGCGCTGCTGCTGATCGCACGCGCGGTAGCGGTCGGTCAGGGTATCGGGCTTGATCCCCGCGTCGAACAGGTCGTCGCCTATATGGAGGCGCATCTGGCAGAGCCGATTTCGCTCGACCGACTGGCGCAGTCGGTCGCACTCTCACCCTCCCGCCTGGCACATCTCTACAAGCGTGAGACGGGTGCATCACCGATGCAAACACTGGTCAGGCTGCGCCTGCGCCATGCCGCGCGGCTGCTGGCGTTCAGCGCGCACCCGATCGGGGCGATCGCGGCGATGGTGGGCTACGACTCGCCATTTCATTTTTCGCGCCAGTTCAAGCTGGTCTACGGCGTCAGTCCAAAGCAGTATCGCCACACCCAGGACGAGCGATCGTAGTGTTTGGCGTGGCAAGCCTTTATGATGATGACCCTACGGTTTCCCCCCCTCCAGCAGCGCCGCCGTCTTATCGGACAGCTTGCCCAGCTCGCGCAGCCACCTGGCGGCGTCGGCTTTGCGTTTGTCCTCGTTCGCCTCGAACTGATCGTGCGCCTGTTTCATCAGGTTGGCGGCGCTGACAAAATCGCGGCGGTGATAATGCGTGAGCGCCAGCGCGTACAGCGTCTCAGCGCGTTTCGGGTTGACGTTGTAGGCGGCTTTCAGGTGCGACAGTGCATCGTCCCAGCTTTGCTCCCGAAATGCCATCATCCCTAATCCATAATGCGCCAGCAGCTCGTATTTGAATAATGCGAGGGCGGCTTCAAAGTCCTGGCGCGCCTCGTCGAAATTGGCGTCGTCGTAGTGCATCAGACCACGCGCGGAATGATATTCCGGCTGGTTTGGAAATGCCTCGATCGCCTTGTTCATCGAATCGACGGCATTGTCATAGTCGCGTTTTTTGTAGAAGTCGAGCGCGCGCTTGTAATGTTCGTCGGCTTCCACACGGGTGAAGCCGAGTCGTCGGTTGAGCGCCATGTGTCAATCCTCGCTAAACCTACCCAAAGTGATAGCGGCACAATCGTGCCTGTAGTATAAACTATCGCAATGTCGGAAATACATTTCACGGAATAAAAAGATGGATTTTGATCTCAGCCCCGAACAGAAAATGTGGCAGCGTGCCGTGCATGATTTTTGCGACGCCGAGGTCAGGCCCCACGCCGCCCATGTCGATGAGACCTCCTCGCTCAACTATGACGCAGTGCGCAAAATGCGCGATCTCGGTCTGCTCGGCTTGGAAATACCGGAAGCACACGGCGGCGTCGAGATCGATGCGATCAGCGCGGCGATCGCGCTGGAAGAATTAGGCTGGGCGTGCGGCTCGACCGCGCTGTCGATCACCGCACATAACGGACTCGGCTGTGCGCCGATCAAAAAGTGGGGCACGCCGGAACAGCAGGCGCGCTGGTTTCCGCTGCTGGGTGATGGCGCACATCTCGGCGCCCTGGCGCTGACCGAGCCGGGCGCAGGTTCCGACCTGCTGGGCGGCGCGCAGACCAGCGCCCTCCTCGACGGCGACGCCTGGGTCGTCAACGGCTCGAAAGCCTGGATCACCAATGCTGGCAAAGCGCCGGTGATCGTCACGCTGGTGCGCACCGGGACGAGCGGCGGATCGCGTGACTTCAGTATGCTGTTGATTGACACCCGCTCGGAAGGCTTGACGATTCATCCGCCGGAAAAGAAGATGGGTCTCAAAGGGTCGCCCACGCACATGCTCAGTTTCGACGGGGTGCGCGTGCCGCGTGACTGTATGCTGGGCGCGGAAGGGGAAGGCTTTTACCAGACGATGCAGATTCTCGACAGCGGGCGCATCGGCATCGGCGCGTTGAGCATCGGACTGGCACAGGCGGCATTTGAAGAAGGTGTCAGGTATGCCCGTCAACGGCGGGCGTTTGGCAAGCCGATCAGCGAGCATCAGGCGATCCAGTGGATGATCGCCGACGCCGCGCTGGAGATCGAGGCTGCCCGTCTGCTGGTGCATAAAGCCGCCTGGCTGAAAGATCAGGGGCGCGATTTTGGCAAGGCGGCGGCGATGGCAAAACTGATGGCGAGCGAGGTAGCGGAAAAGGTGGCGCGCAACGCGATCCAGATTCACGGCAGCTATGGCTACAGCCGCGAATTTCCGGTCGAGCGCATCTATCGCGATCAGCGGCTGATGACCATCGGCGAAGGCACCAGCGAGATTCAGCGCATGGTGATCGCGCGGCGCGTCCTGAAGGAAGCGGAACAGTTCGAGTCCTCTGTTTCGTAGCGATCGCCCGTGCAGATGCAGAGCTTGTCCTGGTTATCGAGGAGTCTGTGTGTCCATCATCGACCGCATCACATCGACAGCGCTCACCTCGCGCGAACAGGAATCCGCCAGCCGCGTGCAGGGACGGGTGCTGTATCTCTTACTGGGCGCCGCATTTGTCACGCTGATTTATCCGATGTCCGAGGCGGGTTTCGTCCCCGCGATGATCTATCTGGTGTTGTTTTGCGTATTTTTCGGACTAGGTGTGGCATTCATTGCTGCCGGGCGGCACTCGGTGTGGCTCGGACTGGTGGGTGGCGCACTCCAGACGCTGCTCGGCGTGTATTACCTCACCCAGGCATACGCGGGGACGTTGAATCCGGTCATCACCCTGGCGTTGTTCGGCGGGTTCATCGTCTTCGATGTCATCCTGATTGTGGCGCTGCTGGAATTCGTCTTCATCGAGACGCGGCGCATGAGCAATGCAGTCATCTACGCGGCGATCACGGCGTACATCCTGATCGGCTACATGTTCGCGCCGATCTATATGTGCATCGAGACGCTGACGCGCCTGAACAGCAGTGAGGGGGCATTCCTGATCAGCTATGCGCCGGAGGTGGCGCTCACCTGGCAAAAATTCGTCTATTACAGCTTCGTCACGCTGGCGACGCTCGGCTACGGCGATATTCTGCCGCTGACCTCGTGGGCACAGGCGTTCGCTGCCTTTGAAGCGGTGGTCGGGGTGCTGTTCATCGCTATTCTGGTCGGGCGGCTGGTGGGGTTGAGTGGCAGTCGAGAGACGTGAGATTACAGAACAGGGCTTTAGCCCGCGAGAAAGCCACGCCATTTTAATGGCAGTGGACGAAAGCGTTCCTGGCTTTAGCCGAACGGAAGCCTTGTCCGCTTTGTCGAAGAGGGCTACACTGTCCATCTGATTGCGCTGGAGAATTTGCGCGTGCGTAACAGGGTCAAAAATCGTCGTGTGAGCAAGAGTATTCTGGATAGCGGCTGGTCGATGTTCCGACAATGCCTGACGTACAAGGCTGAGAGCGCCGGTCGTCTGGTGGTCTTGGTAGACCCTGCCTGTAAATCCAAAACCTGCTCGCATTGTAAGGCGTTGTTTTACAACTTCACTCTTTAATAGGGCATTAGGCGGGACGGATCATGTAGCGCCGCTGTCTGTGGGGCAACCCATCGATAAGCGCAAGCGTTCGTCAGAAGCTAAGCGGATTCATCCGCTGTAGAGTGTCACTCACCTGCATCTGGCACAATGCGCTGGATCGCCAGCAGTACGATCTCTGTAGGATTACGATCGGGGTTGTATTCATATAGTACATGAAATGCTGGAGCCATCGGCGAAAAACGTGTAGTGTGAAAGATATAATAATGCGGGTGGCTCTCAAGCGGGAAACCATAGTATGGCTTACGAGCGAGGATGAAGTCGAATGCCTGCTGAATTATATCAATCGCTTCCCCACTCGTAGCCGCTTCTTGCGCGCAGATCGCTTTCATTGCGCTGTAAGGATCGGACTCGATGATATTCAGCATCCGTTCAGACCAACTCCAGTTGTGCAATCATTTGCTCTGCCCAGGTTAAGTCGTCGAAAGTAGGCGGCGTTCGATCCCACAACACAACGGTGTAGTAAGGGATTTCTTCTCCTTGTTTTGTAGACAGCCAACCAGGGCGCTGATGCGACCATGTACTCGCCTCCTGGTTGGTCATGGTACGCATGGTGTCAAGTGCGTGACGCGCAATATCCAATTCATCCTGGGTGAATAAGGCAAGATTGGGATTCGCCTGCGCTACGGGGCGTTTTTGCGCAAAACCAAACAGCATTTGCTCGCGGATTACCAGACGACCCGCTGTTTCAAGCTGTTCCCTTACAGTTAGAAAATCACCTGGCAGTGGTGCGGGACCCTGCACCTGATGAATATAGGCAATGCCCGTGACGGGCTTGCCAAGATTGCCATAGGCGAGAAAGTCGGTCATGAACAACAATTTATTCAGTTTGGTCGAGCCGAAATAGGGATCGCTCTGACTCTCCTGAGCGAAAAACAGTATCAACTCAGCCAGTTTTTCTTGATTGAATATCATCTCCATGTACTATTTTTTTATAAATCACATGTTCTATTCTATCAGAGATGATTTCCAGCGATCAACCGGGAATCAACTCTTTGAACAGCGTCGGCAGCATATTCGGCTCGTAGGGCTTAATCAGGAAGCGGTTTGCCCCCGCCGCGATCGCCTGATCCTCGACATCCATCCCCGACGCCATGATGATCGGCGTCTTAGCGAACTGAGGCAGCGCGCGAATCTTTTTAATCAGGGTGATGCCGTCGGTATCGACCAGACGGTAATCGACCAGAAACAAATCGGGCGGAGTCGCCTCTGCCATCGGAATGGCGTCGGCACCCGTGCGCGAAAATTGCAGATCGTAGCCGTACACATCCTGCAAGAGGATACGCAGCAACCGGATCGTCGTCTGGTCGTCCTCGATGATCATCACCTTCGCCATGCACACCCTCCTGATGGGTTCCCCAACCAAAACAGATATAAAAAGACCGATGCGCTGTTGAACGCCGCATCGGTCTCGTTTATGAACCACCGTGAAGCACTCTACACTTAGTGTATCGCGTTCTCGCTGAACTGTCTATCGAGCATAGAATCGCGCGGCGGCAGCACTGCGGTGGGCAGCAATTTTTCACCCAGAGCGGCACGCAGCGCCTCGTCGATGTGATCGACCAGGATGAATTTGAGCTGACTGCGCACTTCTTCGGGAATATCGTCGATGTCGTTCTCGTTCTTCCTGGGCATGATGATGGTATCGACGCCCAGACGATGGGCAGCCAGTACCTTGTCCTTGATGCCGCCGACGGGCAGCACCTGCCCGCGCAGCGTGATCTCACCGGTCATGGCGACATTGGAGCGCACCGGGCGCCCTTCCAGCAGCGACGCCAGCGCGACGGTCATGGTCACGCCCGCCGACGGTCCATCTTTGGGCACCGCGCCCTGCGGCACATGCAGATGGATGTCGTGCTTGTCGAAATAGTCGTCGCTCAAGCCAAAGGCATTGGAGCGCGAACGAATGACGCTCAAGGCGATCCGCGCGCTCTCCTGCATCACCTCGCCCAACTGTCCGGTGTACTGAAAGCCTTTGCCGCCGATCATCTGCGTCGCCTCGACGAACAGCACATCGCCGCCAAATGGAGTCCAGGCGAGTCCGGTCGCCACACCAGGGCGATCGGTGCGCTCTTCAAGCTCGGTGCGATAGCCAAAACGCGCCTTGCCCAGCAGCTCGCGCATCGTCTTGTTGTCGATCGTGACATGACCGGTCGTGCCCTCCGCGATGCGGGTGACGATCTTACGCATCGCCCGCCCGATCTCGCGCTCCAGGGTGCGCACGCCCGCCTCGCGGGTATAGTCGCGGATGATCTCGCGCAGCGCCTCGGCATCGATGCTGACTTCTTCGGTGCGCAAACCGTTTTCGCGCAGTTGGCGCGGGGTGAGATACTGCTGCGCGATGGCGACCTTTTCCTGCTCGGTATAGCCGCTCAACTGGATGATCTCCATACGGTCACGCAGGGGTCCGGGGATCGGGTCGAGTTCATTGGCGGTGGTGATGAAGATTACCTCGCTCAGGTCGTATGCCACGTCGAGATAGTGATCGCGGAACTCGTTGTTCTGCTCCGGGTCGAGGACTTCTAACAGCGCGCTGGACGGATCACCGCGAAAGTCACGACCGAGCTTGTCGATCTCGTCGAGCATGATCACCGGGTTTGCCGATTCGACGCGGCGGATCGTCTGGATCAGGCGTCCGGGCATAGCGCCGATATAGGTGCGGCGGAACCCACGAATCTCAGCCTCGTCACGCACTCCGCCCAGGCTCATACGGATGAATTTGCGTCCCATCGCCCGCGCGATCGAGGCGCCGAGCGAGGTCTTGCCGACGCCGGGCGGTCCGACGAAGCACAGGATAGCGCCGACGCGGGTGCGGCGGATGTTATCCTTCGTTTGCCCACTGTCCAGCTCTTCGGCGCGCTCCATACGCAGCTTGCGCACCGCCAGGAATTCCAGAATGCGCTCTTTGATGTCTTTCAGACCGTAGTGATCCTCGTCCAACACCTTACGGGCGTTGGCAATATCGAGATTGTCGTCGGTGCGCTTGCTCCAGGGGAGCGTCACCAGCCAATCGAGATAGGTGCGGATCACGCCGTATTCGGCGGCGGCGGTCGGCAGCTTGGACAGGCGGTCGAGTTCGCGCTTGGCTTCTTTTTCCGCTTCTTCGGGCATTCCGGCTTCCGCGATCTTCTGACGGAATTCCTCGACCTCGACGGTCTGCTCGTCGGATTCACCCAGCTCGCGCTGGATCGCCTTCAACTGCTCGCGCAGATAATACTCGCGCTGCACCTTTTCCATCTCGCCCTGCGCCTCGGTCTGAATCTTGCGACCGAGTTCGAGGACTTCGAGTTCTTTGCCGAGGATGACCATCAGCCGACGCAGCTTCGCCTCGGTGCTGTCCATCTCCAGGATGGCTTGCGCATCGGCAAGCTCGATGCGGATATAGGTGGCGATGGTGTAGACGAGCTGCAGTGGATCGCTGACGTTGAGAGTCTGCGAGATCAGCTCGCCGGGGATGCTCGGCACCAGCTCTGCCAGCCGTGTGAACATGCCGACGACGTTGCGCGTGAGCGCCTCGACCTCCAGCGAGGTCTCGACCGTCTCCGGGATGGGACGAATACGCGCCTTCAGATACGGCTCGGTGCTGGTATAGTCCTCGACAGCCACCCGCGAAATACCCTGCACCAACATACGAATGGTGCCATCGGGGGCGCGGAACAGTCGATGAATCGAGGCGACGGTGCCGACCTGATAAATCTCGTCGGGTCCGGGTGTCTCCAGTTCAGGATCGCGCGCGCTGACCAGCCCGATCAGGCGGCTGCCGTTGATAACCTCGTCTACCAGCCGAATGCTGCGTGGCTGCCCGACGGTGAGTGGTACGATCGTCTGTGGATACACGACCAATCCGCGCAGGGGCAGGATCGGCAGCTCGTCGGGTAGATCGCTCTCGTCGTGGTCGATTACATCGTCCAGATCGAGCGAATCTTCATCGTCCATTTCATCGATGAGGTCATCGAGTTTGCTCAGTGAGGCGGACATATTTTCTTCTTCATCTTTGACGGCGAAGTTCGAATCGTCGCTCATCCCGATCTTCCTTTTCAATAACGCTGTTCGCCATTATAGACCGACCTGTATAAAAGCAGCGTTAGATCGCAGACGCTAAAATTCGTATTCGTCGAAGTCGCGCACCAGCGTGATCGGTCCGTCATAGGTGGACTCCGCCTGACTGACCAGCGGCGTCGGGTCGGTGTTCCAGACCTGATAATGAATCAGATACAACGCCTTGGCACCGCTCTGGGTAGCAGTGGTGCCCGCCTCCTGTGCGCTGCAATGACCGGCGCCCTTGCCCGCCGACTCGTGAAACAACAGCTCAGCGTCGCGCGCCAGATCGCACAACAGCGGGATCGGCTCGGTGTCACAGGTATAGGCGAGGACTTTGCCGGTGCGCTTGTTCAGCACGCGCAAGCCGATCGTCGGGATGAAATGTTTGGTGGGATAGGCGAGGATGGTGAAATCGTCGTTGTCGATCACGGGCGCACGTTCGCGTTCTTCGATCTCCTGGAATGTCACCTCGAAAAAATCAGGCCATGATTCCCAGGAAAACGCGGTCAGCATTTGCTGCACGCGCTCGATGCAGTGCTTGAGTCCGTATATTTTCAGCGGTGACCAGCGCCCTTGCAGCCACATGTGCATCAGCATATTCGGCAAGCCGGAGACATGATCCGGGTGAAAATGCGTCAGAATCACCTCGGACACGCAGTGATCCTTGATGCCCAGTTTATGCAGCTTTCCCAGTGGATTGGTGCCGCAGTCCACCAGGATCGGACAGTCGTGTCCTTCTAAAACGAAGTGAGTGTTGTCATGCTCGGCGTCGGACACTGCCGCCGCCGAGCCCAGAATAATGATACGCGCCATTGTCCGAGCTTTCCATCGCAGCCGATTTACCCCACATCATTGTAGATCGGCTTTTCATTTGCGCTGCGTACCAGCTTTCGTTTTCGTACAATCATGCGCGTCAAACAAGGTCCAGGTGAGCAGCCGTCTGAATATTCGCTGTTTCGACGCGGGGGCATGGCGTGCCATGCCCGGTTGCCCGTCGTTACCCGCCCAGAAACAGCGTGACCACCAGCGGCGTGACATAGCTCTCCAGGATCGCCGCCAGGATCAAACCGGGGATGATCACGCCGATCACGATCTTGGCGGTGTCTCCAAACGCCTGCGTCCAGCCCGCGCCCAACGTCATACCCGCTGGCAGGCGCGTGACGACAGCGCCGAGCCGCAGTGATGCCGCCACCGCCAGCACGATCACCGGAATCTCGACGATCCCATGGGTCAGAATGGCGGGCACCATAAATCCGGCGTTGTAGCCCGCCGCGATCACCTGGGTGACCAGATAGCCGAGGACGAGATACACGGCGGGCGTGAGGATCAACCCGGCGATCCCGAAGCTGAAGGTCGATAGGATCAGCGCGGCGAGCAGGATACGTCCGTTTTGCCAGGCGATGGCAAAGACCGGATTTTGCTCACCAAACAACAGCCCGGTGTAGCTGCCAATGCCGCTGCCGACCGAGTCGAGCGGCAAGCCACGCGGTAAATTCAACTGCCAGTCGGGCAGCAGACCGACGACAATTCCGGCGACGAAGGCAAAGACGAACACGCCGATCGTGATCGGCAGCGCCAATCCCAGACGGCGGATGCTGCCGCCGACGCCGCGCGCGTACCAGTCGATCGGATTTTTGGCGACTGTGCCTTTATTGTCCACGCCGACCAGCGACAGCCACAGCCGCCGCGCGATATTCCTGAAATTGAGTTCGTCGATGGTGCGACCGAGCAGTTCCTCGCGGTTGAAAATGCTGTTGCCGACCCGCAGCAGCAGCACCACCACGATCATCATTCCGACGATGATCGCCCACAGCGCGCCAATGCCGTTGGGCGAGTCGGCGTCGGGCGCCAGGAACATGATCGCGCTTTCACCCTGAATCAGCAGCGCCATCGGCAAAATGATGAAGCTCGCCAGCAGGTTGGCGGCGCGCGTGCTGGTGGTCTGGCTGCTCACGACCACCGCCCCCGTGACCATTACCAATGCCTGTACCGTCGTGATCAGCACGATTTGCAGCACCAGCAGCAGATTGGGACGCCATTCCAGATTGCCAAATACCAGGCTGGCGATGTAGACCGCCATGCCGCCGTAGCTGGCGATCAGCGGCGGCAGCATCGCCGCCAGGGTCTTGCCAACGTACAGCTCGGTATTGGTGAGCGGGGTACTCAGCAGCGGTTCCAGACTGCGCCGTTCTTTTTCTCCGACGAAGGTCTCCAGCGCGATCACCAGCGAGATCGAGATCGGGAAGAAGCCGACGATCATCAGCAGAAATGGGATCGTGCGTGTCCCGACGATCTGCGCGCCGAAGCCTTCCAGGTAATTCGAGAAGGTAGCAGCGGTGAACTGCGCCAGAAACGGAAAAAAGAAGGTCAGGATGATGATCGGAACGATGATACGCCAGTCGCGGAAGCTGTCGCGCATCTCGCGGCGGGTAATGATCATGGCATTCGACAGGATCGTGCCGATGTCGCTGGTGCGCCTGCTGCTGCCAGGCGCCTCGATGCTCGTATCGAGCGGTCTAGCGGAGATGTTCGCCATCGACTCCCCCTTGCGCTTCGTCTTCTTTGACGACCTGCAGGTAAATATCTTCCAGTGTGCGACTGAGCGGCGCCAGCGAGACGACCTCGACTCCCTGAGCGACCGCATGACGGATCACCGACGGATTGATCGTCTCGGTCGGCTCGCTGATGCGGTAATGCAGCCAGTTTTCACCGGACTCCTGTACCTGCAGCCGCCCGTCGAAGGTGCGGGCGAGGTCGGCGCTGAAGCCGTTGAGCTGTCCGCGCGCGCGCAGCTCGATCACGATTTCCCCCGCGAAACGGATGGCGAGTTCATCGAATGTCCCGCTGGCGATGATGCGTCCGCGCCGGATGATGGCGATACTGTTCGCCAGCTGCTCGGCTTCGGTCAGGTTGTGCGTGGTGATCAGGAAGGTGCGCTCGTCACGCTGGAGTTCCTCGATCGCGTCGCGCACCTGCTTGGCGCTCTGCGGATCCATCGCGGACGTGGGTTCGTCCAGCAGCAGCACAGGCGGATCGTGCAGCATCGCCCGTACCAGCGCCAGTTTTTGCTTCATCCCTTTGGAGTATTCGCCCAGCTTCTTGTTGAGCGCGAAGGTCAGCCCAAAGCGCTCCATCAGATCATAGCTGCGTTTTTTGCGCACATCGGCGGACAGGCGATAGATGCGACCGAAAAAGTCGAGGTATTCTATCGCCCTCATGCGCTCGTACAAGCCGTGCTGTTCGGTCAGCACGCCCACATTGGCGCGCACTTTTTCCGGCTCGTTCACCACGTCGTAGCCCGCGATGCGCGCCCATCCCGCGGACGGCGCCAGGATCGAGGTCAACATGCGAACAGTGGTCGTCTTGCCGGCACCGTTGGGTCCAAGCAGCGCCAGTACCTCCCCGGACGGGACGTGCATATTGACGCCTTCGACGGCGAGAAAATCGTCGTAGAACTTGCTGAGGTCGTGCGCTTCGATCATCAGGCATCCAGACACTGTGCGAATACACGGTCGAGTATGGTGATTATCGCATAGTTTTGTCTGCAAATCGTAAAGAAAAGATGAAAGCACCTGCGTGCAGGGACGCATAACAAAGCGTCCGCCTCTCATAGGCTGCGCTCCTTAAATCATCTCTAAGCGTGTGATTATTCTGACGATCTCTGCCGGTGCTTTATATCGAGCGAGCGCATTCAGCCATATGACATTCGTGCCCGCTTGTCGCAGCACGATCGCGCCCAAATGACCGAACTGCTTCAGAAAGTCGGCGGCACTGCTGAAGCCCCGCCGCGTGAAGAATTCCTCATCCTTGCGCTCCGCGAGTTGACGCAGCGCCGTCGTCGCACCGATCAAATCGGCTTCAGAAAGTGGGCGTTCACCCGTCAACCACAGCAGATTGACGATACCAGGCGGCATCTGCCCGGCTTTATCGCACAGCACCGCCCTCAGTTTCGTGATGTGCGCTTCGGCATTCGCGTCATCGACCTCGACCGTGCGCAGGCGTCGGACTTCCAGATTGAAGGGGGTATGACTCTTGAACGTGACCGTAAAATCGGGTCCGCGCTGTCTGGAGGCGGCGTATTTTTCGTATTCGAGGGTGAATTGTTTTTCGGACAGCAGCAGGGCGGCGGTTTCCAGCTCGGCACGCAAATCGTGCATGGCGTCTGGATCGCGCACATTTCTCAGTTTCGAGCGTATTTTATCGCGATAAACAAGCGCAAAATCTTTGAATCGACGTGATCGCCGCACCCAACCGGCAAAATCAGCATAGAGCGCGCTGGTTTCGTCATCAAAAATGCTGGCGAGCAGGTCATCGAGCGTGGACATGTCCGACTCACATGCGTTGAGAGCATCGAAAATCATGTCGGGTTGAGCTAACCTCGAAACCCGACATGATTTTTGTCGAAAATTTACGCTGCTTTCACCGGAACGATCGGATCGCGCATCGACTCGCGCGCCTCCGCGACGGTGGGTGCCCGCCGCCGCGCCACAAAGATCACCAGCGCGACGATGAACAGCACCGCCGTCACCACCTGTGACCAATTCACCCCGCCGACCAGCGTCACTTCGACACGGATGAACTCCAGCAGGAAGCGGATGACGCTGTACTGCATGACGAACAACAGAAAAATATCGCCGAAACGCAGCCGATCGCGGTAGCGCGTGAAGATCAGCAGCAGCACGATGAACGCCAGGAAGCTCCACAGCGACTCGTACAGGAACAGCGGATGAAAGCGCGTCTCGATCGGGTAATTCACCAGCGAATTGTAGGGCGCGACCCGGTTGGCGCTGTCGATGGCGATTCCCCAGGGCAGCGAGGTCGGCGCGCCGTACAATTCCTGATTGATGAAATTCGCCCAGCGCCCGATCGCCTGTCCGAGCGGCAGTGCCACGCCCGCGATGTCGAGCCACGCCGGGACCGGCAGCCTGTTACGGCGCAGATACAGATAGGCGCCCAGCAGCCCGCCAAAGACCGCGCCGAAGATACTCAAACCGCCGCTCCAGATGGCGATCGCACCGTCGGTGGTATTGAAGAAATTCGCCAGGAACCAGGCGGTATCGCGTCCCTGTGCCACCAGATCGGCGGGCGGAAACAGCACGAACCACAGACGCGCCCCGATGATCGCCGGGATGATCGCCCAGGTCAGCGCGCCCCAGACATGATCCGGATCACGCCCGTCCCGCTTCGCCAGCCGCGCCGCGAGCCACGCTGCCACCAGCATCGCCGCGACGATGATGATGCCGTAGTAGCGGATTTGCAGTTCGCGGTCGCCAATTGTGAATTGAATGTATTCCGACAAAAATTCCATGAATCAAGCCTCTTTGAGCTGCGAATAGACGTACCAAAGGCGCTGAATGGCGGTGATATTCGTGCCGATCGCCAGCACCCATAGCCCGATCCATAACAACGGTGGGATGAGCAGTGCCAGCAGCAGCACGACGACGCGCTCGAAACGGGTGAACCAGCCGACCTTGACAGTCAGCGCCGCTTCCCCCGCGCGGGCGCGGACATAGCTTACCACAAAACTGCCGATCAGCGCCGCCAGCGCCAGCCCGATCCCCAGGCGATCGCCTATCCCGGCAAAGTGCATGACCAAACCGCCGAAGATCAGCCCATCGGCGTAGCGATCGAGCGACGAGTCGAGGATGGCGCCTAGGGGTCCGGTGCGCCCCATCGCGCGGGCAGTGGCGCCGTCGAGCGCATCCAGCGGCAGACTGAACAGCAGCACGACCCCGCCAAGCTGAAGGGCACTCGCGCCGATAGCGATAGCGCCGATCGCCACCACCGCGAGTCCGGCGATCGTGATGGTATCGGGATGCACGCCCAGGCGCATCATTGTGCCTCCGGCGGCGGCAGTGATCGTGGCAGCGCGGGCGCGGGCGCGATCGGTCAGCGTGCGGGGCGGTGACGCAGGCTCACTCATAGACAGGCACGGTAAAGCTGAACGTACTGCCGACGCCGGGTTCGCCGGAAAATATCAGTTCGCCGCCCATGACGGTCAAGACCTGACGCGCCAGCGCCAGGCTGAGACCGGTGCCGGGATGTCCCTTCACCAGTGGCTGATGCAGCGCGCGCCAGAATGGTTCCCCTACATGGAGATGATCGTCTTCCGACAAGCCGATGCCGCTGTCGGCGACATTGAACAGCACCTGCTCTCCGAGACTGTTGATCGTTAGCCGTACCTCCCCGCCAAAGGGCATGTAGCGGATGGCGTTATCGACCATCGCCGCCAGGATGTCCGCCACCCGTTCGATGTCACCGTAAGCGGTCGGCAGCGGATTATCCGCCAGAATGGTGAAATCGTGATCGCGCGCGTCGGCGTAGGGCGAGGTACGCTGCCACACCTCCGCCGCCACGTCCAGCGGACTGAACCGAGTCGGCGTGGTATAGAACGTCGCGGTGCGCAGCCGCTCCAGATCGTACATCCTGCGCGTGAACCCAGCGCCGCTGTTGGCGTAGTCGAGGACGAGCTTGAGCGCGTCGGCTTGCTCGGTCGTCATCCGCCCCAGCCGCCCAGCGCGCAAGGCGCTCACCTGCGACTCGATCTGTCCGAACAGAGTCAACAGGTGCGGCGTCCCCTGATCGATCAGGACGTGCGGGGCTGCGGGTGCCACCCCGCCGCCGCCATTCCCGTTATTGTGCGTCTCACCCAGCGACTGCACCAGCGCGATCACATCGCTCAGACGCGAGGCGGTCGTCGGTGGCGCGGCGTCCTGCAAACGCGCCAGAATCCGCAGTGCTTGTTTCAGATCGATCATCGCTTCACCGCGATCATGTCTTCGTCGTCCTGTTTCGTCTCGATCATCGGTGAACTATCCTGTCATCTCGATCTAACTCATGCCGGGCAGACGAATGGTGAAGGTGCTGCCCGCGCTCACCGTGCTTTCGACGGCGATCGTCCCGCCGAGCAGGGCGACAATGCCGTAGGCGATCGGCACGCCCAAGCCGCTGCCTTTGTAGGTGCGTACCAGGTCGTCGTTGGCACGAAAGTAGATCGTGCCAAGCTCCGCCAGATCGTTCGGCGCCATACCGACGCCCTGATCGCTGACCGCGATGATCAGCGTGTTGTTTTCGCCGCGTGCCGTCACCATGACGGCGCACGCGTCCTTATCCGGGTCACAGTAGCGCAGCGCGTTTTCGACCAGCTTGCCGACCGCTTTCGCCAGCAGCTCGCCGTCGGTGTTGAGCAATGGCAAGCCCTGCGGCACATCGAAGGTCAGTGTCCGCCCCATCGACTCCGCGAGTGATCCCATCTGCTTTTCGATCATCATGGCGATATTCTTGAACATATCCATCTTGAGCGTGTAGCGCATGGTGCCGCCGCGCAGCTTGCTCATATCGCTGACATCGGTGAGCAAGCCCTCCATACGCCGGGCGTTGGTGCGGATGGTCTCCATGAACTGCTTTTGCATATCTTCCAGCTTGCCCATACTCACCAGCATATCGGCATAACCGCGAATGCTGGTCATGGGCGTGCGCAGCTCGTGAATGGCGTGCGAGATGAACTGCGCCTGATCCTGCATCGCCGCCGCTACCGGATCGGTGGGCACGACACTGGGATCGAGCGGGGCGGGTGCCTCGGTTACATTCGCGGCGCGCAGCGCCTCCTGCACCGCCTCGAGCTGCCCGGCGAGCCGCACCGGGATGATCGCCCCGGATTTTGCCTGCTGGATCAAGCCGTCCAGCAATGCGTGTACAGTATTCAAGCTGTCTGCTTTATTCGACGAAGCCATGTCCATCCCTTACCCTGTCATTCTGGTACAGTGGCGATCGTGAAGGTGAAGCGGCTGCCTTTGCCGATGACGCTATCGATCTCGATGCGGCTGCCCATCTGTTCGACCAGGCTGGCGGTGATCGTGTAGCCCAATCCAGTGCCCGGCTGCGAGCGGGTGAATTCGTCGGCGGCGCGCCAGAATTTGGTGCCGAGCTTGCCTTTCGCCTCCGCCGACAACCCGATCCCGGTGTCACTGACGCTGAATTCGACTCGATCCTCGCGGTGGCGGATGGTGAGCGTGATGGCACCGCCGTCGGGGGTATATTTATAGGCGTTACTGAGCAGATTGGTCAGCACCTGCAGCAGACGGTAGTAATCGACCCAAAGAGGGGGCAGATCAGGCTCGACCTGCTCGACATAGGCGTGGCTGCGGCGTTTGATCTCGGTGATGATATTGTCGCGCACAGCGTGAATGATGTCCTCCACCGCGACGCGCGATTCGTCCATGTAGAACAGCCCGTTTTCGATCCGGCTGATGTCCGCCAGATCGGATACCAGGATTTCCATGCGGCGCACCGTGTCCTTGATGCGCTCCTGATAGTGTTCCTGCTCCGGCTGCAAATCGCCGTCCATCAATGTCAGATCGGCATAACCCAGGATGCTGGTCATCGGCACCTTGAGATCGTGCGCGACGATGCCGACGAACTCGGTCTTGGCGCGATCTGCCGACTGTACCGCCGCATACAACTGCGCGTTTTCGATAGCGATGGCGGCGCGCGAAACGACGCTCTTGACGAGCGATTGTTGTTCGTCGGTGAAAATGCCGCTGGCACGGCGCAGCACCAGCAGCGCGAACACGCTGCGATCGCGCCGCCGCTGGATCGGGACGAACATCACGTTTTCCGAGCGCATCGGATCGGGCAGCACGCGCGCTTCGCCGCTCGCGATCACGTCGAGCGACTGTGGATAGAGCTTGTCGAGCAGGAAAGGCTGCGTGTCTTCCGATCCCGGCGGGTAATTTTGTGCGGTCAGTACGTGGTCGCCCTGCACGATGCCGTAATGCCCGCGATCGGCGCCCGACAAGCGACAGGAAAAGTCGAGCGTCAGGTTGATCGTCTTTTCCAGCTCCAGCGTCTCGCTCAGGCGGATGTCGATCGCGCCGAGCTGACTGAGCTGAGTCACTTTGTCACTGAGCTGCTGATAGTTGGCGCTGTAGGCGCGCGCGTTGGCGATGGCGACGGCGGCATGGGCGGCATAGGTCACCAGTGCCTCGCTGTCGCTCTCGCTGAACAGCCCGGCGATGGCGCTGTTATCGACGTAGATCACCCCGATCACGTCGCCGCGCACCCGCAGCGGCACCGCCATGATGCTGCGCAGCGACCCGCCGATCACGCTGGCTTGCCCGGCAAAACGCGGGTCTTCGGTCGCATTGAAGGTGTTGATCGGCACGCCCGTATCGATCACTTCGTAGATGACGGTGCGGCTGAAGTGAAAGCGGTCGTTGCTGAGTGCCTGTTGATCGAAATGGCGGGCGGCGCGTATCTCGAGCTGACCGTCGTCACCGCGCAGCATCATGAAGCCACGCTCGGCATTGGTCAGTTGGATGATCGAGTCCATGACCTGATCGAACACTTCCTGCGGATCGAGCGACGATCCCAGCTGACTGGTGACGGTATACAGCCCTTCCAGCCGATTCTGCTTGCGGTGCTGACGGTGTTCGTTGTGCATCCGATTGAGGAGATCGAGCAGCTTTTCCAACTGTTTATCGAGATAGCTGCTCTCCATGCGTCCGATCTGTGCCTGCGAACGCAGCAGTACCAGATTCTGACGCATATTGATGATCTCGTCTTCTTTGACGGGGATCGGATTTGCCGCTGGCTTGCTCGCGTTCATAGACGGGCTGCCTGAAAATAGTCGCAATGCTCGGTTAGTGGACACACTTCACAGCGCGGGCGCCGTGCCTGGCAAATTTCGCGTCCCAGCCGGATCAGGTTGAGATGAAAGGCGAAATGATCTTCCGGCGGTACGATCCGCTCCATCATCGGATGAGCGCGATCGGCGCTGATCCCCTCCTGCAAAAAGCCGATCCGCTGTCCTGCACGGTGGACATGAGTATCGACCGGAAAAGCAGGACGGGTAAATGCGAAGCATAACACGATCGCCGCTGTCTTAGGTCCCACGCCTTCCAGAGACATCAACCACGCTTTGGCGTCATCCAGCGGCATCTCCGCCAGAAAACCGATGTCGAGCGCGCCGCGTTCCTCGTAGATGCGGCGCAGCGCGCCTTGAATACGCGGCGCTTTTTGATTCGCCAGTCCAGCGGGTCTGATCGCCGCGATCACGTCCTCGGTCGGCGCCTGCATGACTGCTTCCCAGGTCGGAAAGACGGTTTTTAAGCCGTCGAAAGCGCGATCGCGGTTGCGATCGTTGGTACTCTGACTGAGGATGCAGTCCACCAGTTCATCGATGGGCGGCAGGAATGGACGCCATTCCGGATAGCCGAACACCTCACGCAGCAGCGCGGATACAGGCGCGTACTTGGCACGACGGCGGTCAAAATCGGTGGGCAGCGCGATCATCTGTACCATACAGTCAATTATATCCTATTGTGCCAATATAGGCGCCTTGCGCGATGCGTGCCAGATCGTCGCTGTCGATCCGCCATTTCCAGGTCGATCCGGCGCGGTCGGTCAGCAGTACCGAGTCGGCGTCCGCCCATGCGACCGGGCGCAGCAGCCCCTCGATCGTCGAGGCGCTGGGGCGCTGTGCGCCGTCCGTCAGATCGATCGAGACCAGCAGCGTCTCGTCGGGGATGCCGCTGCCCACCAACGCCCCCAACCTGACCAACGCATAGATGGCGCGCCTGCCGTCGGGACTGACGACGAAGCCGCCGCCCTGGATATATCTGTCTGTGTCGATCGGCGTGAGCATCGTCTCGGCGGCACCTGCGACCGCTGCCCCCGCGCTGCCGGGCGCCAGGAAAAATGCACGGGCAGCGAAGTCACCTTCCGCCAGGGTCAGGCGCAGAAACCAGCCCGCCCCAAAGCCCGCGCCGCAAAAGCAGCCGGGTTCGCCGGGAAGCGCCGTCGTCATCCCGGTCTCCAGATCGAGCGCGAACAAACCAGCGTACTGGCGCAGCGGCGTGATGTCCCCGATCGCGTCTGGCTGATAGTCCATCAGCAGCGCGGCGTTATCGGGCGTGAAGGCGACCGGATAGGCGCGGATACCGTCGCGTGGGCCGTCGGTCAGGATCAGGCGTGTGCTGCGCCCATCGGCAGCCGCGATGAACGTGTCCGTGATCAGCGCACCGTCGTCACCGCGCGTGACCGTCCACGCCAGGCGGTCTGCTGAAGCTGTCCAGTCGATGCGGCGGGCGCGTTCTGGCATCTGCATGAAGGGGTGATCGCGCGCGGCACCGTCGGCGCTCAGGACGCGCACGCGCCGGGTCGGGCGGTCGAAATACACGACCGCGTTATCGACGATGCTGTAGTCTGTGCCATTCACGACGACGCGCGTTTCCGTGCCCGCGATCGGATCGACCCGCAGCAGCGTATCGCCGTCCCCACCGGCGATCACGAATACCTGCACGGTCGGCGTCGGCACAGCATCCGATTGGGCGAAGTGGGTTCCCGAAATGGTGATCGCCGACAGCACGAGCAGGGCGTAGACAGAATACACAGGCAGAGTCACGGGGTTTGCACTTGTTTGTTTTTGGCGCGTTGTGGATCATTATCGCGTGTCCACATCGTGACGGCAAATAGGAGTCTGGTATGCAGTTTGCGCTCAACTATTCACCCCAAGCCGCCGACGCGCTGCGCGATGGCGCGCTCCGTATCGACCGCTTCAAGTGTCCGCCCTGGGACGATCTGACCGCGGAAGCCCGCATCTATAAACCGATCTATATCCATTTTCCGCTGCGCACCGGGGCGCTGCACAAAGCGGACTGGTACGCGATCGAGCGCTGGATGCGCGACACCGATACGCCGAAAGTGAATGTTCATCTGCAGGTGCGCGCGGAGGATGTGGCGGGCGCCGCCTCGACGCCCGATGCCGATTTCTCGGCGCAGGTCGAGACCGTCTATCGCCGCGATCTGGAGACGCTGACGGCACGCTTCGGCGCGGGCAATATCGTCGCGGAAAATGTGCCCTATGGTCGCAAGACCGAGGAAAAGCACATCCTTCAGGCGTCGATCGACCCGGCGCTGATCACCCGCGCGCTTGATGCCAGCGGATGCGGCTTGCTGCTCGACGTGTCACACGCCACCCTGACCGCTTTTTCGTTGGGGATCGACGCGCTCGATTATATCGCCGCGCTGCCGCTGGAGCGCGCTGGTGAAGTTCATTTGACCGGAATACGCGAGATCGACGGCGTGCGCCGCGACCATGTGGCGTTCACCGAGCCGGATTTTGTGCGGGCGGAGGCGGCGCTCAGGTTGATCAAAGCGCGCGGCGGGAATCCCTGGATCGTGTCGTGCGAGTACGGCGGGATCGGTGAAAAATTCGAGTGGCGCAGCGAGTACGACGTGATCGTGCATGATTGCGCCCGGCTCAATACGATCCTGACGGATGTGGCGCTGTAACGTCGGCGCGCTATTTATCGCGCGACAGAGCAAAACCGCTCATGAACTGCTTTTGCAGCAGCAGAAAGACGATCAGCGGTGGCAGACTGGCGACCACCGCGCCCAGCATCAGCGGTCCGTAGCTGGTCGAGACATCGCCACCAGCGAGGGTGCGCAAGCCAACCTGGATCACCTGGCGCTCTTGTCCCTGAATGATCAGCGCCGGCCACAGATAAAAATTCCACACGTACACGAACTGGATCACGGTCAGCGCGCCGATCGTGTTCCAGCTCATCGGCACCAGCACACGGAACAGGAACTGGATCGGCGTCGCGCCATCGAGCTGCGCCGCCTCGGACAGCTCTGCCGGGATATTGGCGAAATGCTGGCGAAACAGGAATGCCCCGGTCGCGCTGGCGATAAACGGGACGATCAGCGCCAGGTAGGTATTGCCCCATCCCAGACTGTTGACAAACCGGAACAGAGACAGGATCAGAATTTCGGTCGGCATCATCAGCGTGACCAGCACAAAGGCGAACACCAGCCACTTGCCCGGAAACTTGAAATAGACGAACGCCAGACCCGCCATCAGCGACAGCAGCACCTTGCCAAAGGTGACGGTCACGGCGATCAGCGCGCTGTTGATCATGTAATTGCCGATATGGGCGATGTTGAAGACGAAATTCCAGTTGTCCGCCAGCGCCGACCCCGGCAAAAAACGATAAGCATAGACCTCGCTGTTGGTCTGTGTGCTGACCAGCAGGGCGTAGAACAGGGGAAAGCCGATGACCGCGCATGACACGATCAGCACCAGATGGGTGTACCAGCGCCGTGGAATCCAGGAGAAGCGCGCGGTATCGCGCCCGACGAGCATGTTTTCGAGCGTGTCTTGTACCTGTGTAGGGGTCGTCATCGTTTATGCTCCATAGGTGACCTGGCGTTCGCTGGTGCGGAATTGCAGCGCGGTCAGTCCGATGACGATCACGAACAGCAGGATCGACTCGGCGGCGGCTTTGCCCAGATCGTTGTTCTGGATGCCGACCTGATAGATGCGGTACATCATCGTGGTGGTGGACGACAGCGGTCCGCCGCCGGTCAGATAGTCGATGGTGCCAAAGGTGTCGAAAAAGGCGTAGGTCATGTTGGTGATCACCAGGAAGAAGGTGATCGGCGACAGCATCGGCACCACGATGCGGATGAAGCGCTGCCAGGCGGTCGCACCATCGATCGCACTCGCTTCCAGCAGGTCGTTGGGGACGTTCTGCAAGCCCGCCAGATAAAACAGCACGTTGTAGCCGATCGACTTCCAGATGCTGGCGATGATCACTGCCCAGGGCGCCACCGCCGGGACATTGAGCCAGCCGATCTTGAACCCGAATACGCCGTCCAGAAAATAATTGATGATGCCGCCCGTCGGGTTGAACAGCAGCAGGAAGATCACCCCGGCGACGGCGGGTGAGATGGCGTAGGGCCAGATCAGCAGCGTGCGGTAAATTTTGGCGCCCTTGATCGGCTGGAATGCCAGCGTCGCAATGCCGAGCGAGAGCGTCAGCCCGATCACGACGATCGCCGCTGACATCGCCAGGGTGATGATCAGGCTGTTGATATAGTCACTGTCCACCGCCAGACGGGTGTAATTATCGACGCACACAAAGGCGGTGCGCGGCGCGCCCAGGCGCGACAGCAGCGTCGAAAGACGAAAAGTATCGAGAGAAGGATAGTATAAAAACAGCGCCAGCACGATCAACGTCGGCGCCAGCAGCAGCCAGGGCAGTACGGCGCCACGATAGGCGCCCGCGCCGGACTCGCCGCGCATGATGGTCGGGCGGGGCAGTAAGAAACGCAGCGCCAGCGCGCGTGTCGGCAGCGTCACCAGGGCAAAGCCGACGACGATCAGGATGCCGCCGAAAATCACGTCGGCGGTCTTGCGTTCGGGGTCGAACATGCAAAAATCGAGCGGCAGCATCAGCAAGAGCGCGCCAATCGCGCCCGCGCCCGCGCCGATCGCCGTGCCCACAACGGCACGCTGTTTGCCGCGAAACGACCGCGCGAACAGCGCTGCGCCAGCCAGGGCACCGATGGCGCCGACGATGAAAGGCAGCAGTGTATTCATGGTGTCATCCCCTGTGTGCAGCCGCGACGGGTGAATTTCATACCAGTTGTGTACCAGTTGTAGAGAAAAGGCGCTGCATTGTTCGTACAGCGCTGTCCGCAAAAAATAAGCGAGGGGCATGATGACGCCATGCCCCTCTCGTAAATCGTGTGACCTGTGACGCTGACCTATCGGCGCTGTTTAGCCGACGGGTGCAAACAGGGTGTTGTATTCGCTGAGGATGACGTTGGCTTCAGTCTGTGCCTCAGCCAGGACATCGGCGGCGGGGGTGTCGGTCAGCAGCACGGTGTCGATGGCGGCAGTGACCACGTTACGGATGGCGGGGAAAGCGCCGAGGATCGCGCCGCTGGTGGCGGGCGTCACGGTGCTGCCAGCCAGTTGGTCGGCGGCGACGCTGAAATTCGGGTTGGTCTCGAACCAGCCTTCGCCCATGAGTGCTTCGTTGGCGCTCTGGCGGATGGCGATATAGCCGGTCGCCTGGTGCCAGGTGGCGGCGTTTTCGGTGTTCGCCAGGAACGCCATGAACGCCAGCGCGCCGTCTTCGATTTCGGTCGGCAGGTTGTTGACCAGCCACAGCGAGGCGCCGCCGATCAGATTGCCGGTCCAGCCGGTCGCGTCGTTGTAGGGGAGGAAGGAAGCGACGACTTCAAAGCCGTTATCGACGCCGATATTGGTATAGGCGCCGGTGTCGCTGCTGCTGTAAGCCGCCATAGCGACCTGCTGGCTGCTGAACGCCTGATCGACGGTCTCCCATGAAGCGCCGCCCTGGGCGCCGCTGTAGTACAGGTTGCCCTTGGCGAGCTGGGCGTCGAGCCATTCGAGGACGGCGACGCCAGCCTCGCTGGCAAAGGTGACTTCGGTGGCGCGGGCGTCACGACCGTTGCCGTTGTTGGCAAATTCGGCGTCCTGCTGGGCGAGCCACTGCTCGAAGAACCAGCCGTGATTCGGGAAGGTGAAGCAGAATTCGGGCGCGTCTGCCAGCGCCATGATGGCGGTGCAGGCGGCATCGACTTCAGCCCAGTTGGTCGGGGGGGTGTCGATACCAGCGGCATCGAGGATGGTCTGGTTCGAGAACCAGATCGCCGACGAGGTGTTCCAGGGCATGGAGGTGAATTCACCATCCAGGGTGTAGTAGGCGGACACCGGTCCGATGAAGTCGTCGAGATTGAAGGGGATACCATCGACCTCGGTGCGGTCGCCGAGCGCCGACTGGATCGACTTGAAGTAGCCGCTGTCGCGGGCGTCCTGGGTCGCCACTTCGAAGTACTGCACGATCGCCGGGAGGCTGTTCTGCTCCGCAGCCAGCGCGGTGGCGGCGAACAGTTCTTCGTAGTTGGCGTAGCCCTCGACGGTCACGTTGTATTGCGGGAACATCTCGTTGAATTCAGCGGCGCGTTCCTGTGCCCAACCGAGACGATTGGCGTCGGTGAACGCGATCCAGACCTTGACTTCGGCGGGTTCCTGAGCGAACGACGGGACGACCGCCAGCAGCAGTGCCAGCACGGTCAGCAGTAGTGCCTTACTTTTCAACATGGACGACTCCTCGTAAAAGAAATACACAATCGGGGATGGCAGTTTGAATGCCACTGTCGATGGTACAGACGTTCATTTAACGCATGGTGGGCGCTCTGTTTAAGCCCAGGTCAAGCGGAGGGGGTATAAAGTGAAGAAATTGTTAAATTTCGTTGAATAACGGATTCAGCAAGATCGTAGGGGCGCATCACGATGCGTCCGTAGAGAAAATCGTGATGCCGTGAGACACGATCGGGCACGGGCACGACTGCAAACCGTATGTGTGCAGACATTTGACAGATTTATGAAAAATGTAGTACTTTAGACGTGCAATCGTACAAAAGGCGCATTGCACGTTAGGGGATAGCTGCATATCGTCGCTGCATCAGTCTGTCAATAAATCGGTTTGGTCTGTCGCTTACTTTGGCTGGAGGAAAAATGATGACCCGCTCGACTACGAAGCTTATTGCTCTGTTAATAATCGCTTGCACTGCTCTAGTACCCGTGCTGGCACAGGACGGACCGCCGCCGCTGCCCGGACAGCTCATTCTGGGCGATCTGAGCGCGCCGCGTGGACTCGCCTTTGACGCGACGGGTAATTTGCTGGTAGCGGTCGCCGGAAATGGCGGCGAGACGCAGTTGATGATGGCGGGACCCGAAGGCGAAAGCCCCATCAACGCCGGGCTGAGCGGACGCATCGTCTCGATTACACCAGACGGTGTGGCTGCCGACCTGATCGGCGGGATGCCGAGCTATGCGGCTCCAATGGAGACGGTCGGCGTCTACCGGATTATTCCAGCGGGTGAGTCGCTGTGGCTCCTTTTCAATGGAGCAGGCGCGAGCGCCACCGGCGCATTCTGGCAGGACTCGGTCGTCGAATACAATGCCGAGACTCTGGCAGTAAAGACCATCATCAACCTCAATGATTTCGAGGCTGCCAACGATCCCGATGGCAGTGGCTATGATAGCAATGTGGTCGATATTGCCTGGGATGCGGATGGCACGCTCTACATCGTCGATGCGGGTGGCAACGACCTGCTCTCATGGACCGCAGAAGGCGGCTTGCAGCTCGTCCACGCCTGGACGGACAACCCTGTCCCGACCTCGATTGAAATTGCCGACAACGGCGATTGGTATATCGGCTTTCTGGGTGCTGGTCTGGCACCCGGTGCCGGCAAGGTGGAGCAGTGGTCAGGCGGAGAATTGGTCGCAACGTTCGCGGGTCTGACCACCGTCACCGACATTCTGCTCGATGGGGATGTCCTCTACGCCGTGCAGATGTTCCTGTTTACAGAGCAGGGTCCCGGTCCGGGCAATGTGGTCACGGTGACGGCTGACGGAGCCGTGCCTGTGGCAGAAGGCTTGCCCTCTCCGTTTGGCATCGCACAAGACGCTGATGGTGCGCTCTATGTGACCTACGGCACGATCGCGTTTGCACCCGGCATGACCGGCGGAGTGATCCGGCTCGACATGTAAAGCCCCGCTTATTCCAATCAGGATGCACTCGCAGCATGGGGGTGCATCCGTCTGCATCTGGGAAGCCTGATGAATTATCTGATCGTACTGATCGCAATGGTGATGCTGTCCGGCTGCACGTTTTTAGCACGAGAGTACCTTCCAGCGCCAGGCGATGCCACACGCGGCGCACAAATTTTCGCGGTCGGACATAACGACTCCCCACCGTGTGTGACCTGTCATCTGACTGTCGCCGGTCAGGCTGGCTACAGCATCGGACCGAATCTCGCCGGGATCGCTGAACGCGCCGCCGCCCGCGATCAGGGCACGATGGTGGAGGTCTATCTGCTCCAGAGCATCATCGAGCCGGAGCGCAGCATCGTGCCTGGCTATCGCAATATGATGTATGCCGGCTACGCGGGGCACTTCAGCCCGCACGATATGCTCGATCTGATCGCTTATCTGCTCACGCTGTAAGCGGCGCAGGACGGGTCTGGCGTGCCAGGCTCGCTCACATCTTCAGCAGTCGCGCCGCGTTGACCAGGCGGTTCTTGCTGCGTCCGGTGGCGACGCGCGGCTTATTCGCCAGCGCCCATACCTCGTCGGCGATGTCCCACACGGCGTTAGGATGGGCGATGCGATGCGCGTTGTCCGCCCAGCGCTGCAAGCCTGGCTCGCCTTCCGCCAGCCACGCGGCGGCAGTGTCCGCGACCGCGCGCGGCGTCGGCGCGAACTGACCGGCGTGATTCTCGACCACGTAATCGACGTTACCCGTCTCTTGTCCAGGGATGGCGTCAAACAGGATCAGCGGCAGCGCGGAGATGCACGCCTCGCAAATAGTGGCGGGACCCGCCTTGCTCACCAGGATGCTGGCGGCAGCCATCAGGCGCGGAATATCTTTCATGAAGCCGTACAGGTGCGTGGGCTGGTTCCATTCGGCGGCTTGCAGCTTGTCCAGCAGCACCTTGTTGCGCCCGGTCACGATCGCTAACTGGCACTTGAGACCGCGCGCGTCGAGCGCACGCGCCGTCTTGTACATGGGACCCATGCCGTCGCCCCCGGCAATCATCAGGATCGCGGGCAGATCGGCATCCCAGCCCAGCGATTCGCGCGCTTCGGCTGTGGTCGGCATGGTGCTGAAACGCGGATGCACGGGCAGCCCGGTAATGCGCATCTTGTCGGGCGCGATCGCCGCCAGCAAGCCGCGATTGTAGGCAATCTGCGTCGGCACCAGCGTGCGATCGACGCGCTTGTCGTACCAGAACATATGCGTCGAGACCAGATCGGTCACGACCGTGATGAAAGGCGGACGGTCGTCGCCGCTGTTGAGAAACGCATCGAAGGCGGGTCGGGTCAGCACCGAATGCACGCACACGACGACATCCGCCGGATGCTCGCGCACCATCCGTTTCATGCGTTTTTCGCCTGTGACATACATGGCGCGGCTCATCACGCGGGCGCTGCGACGGGTGTTGGACAGCTTGTAGCCCATACCCCACGACGATTTACTGTGATTGATCAGCCAGGGATAAAATTCTGGCATGTGATTGAGGGGAAAGGATGTATAGGTCTTGAAGACATCGACCAGCTCGATCGCCACGTTGTCGGCGCCGTAGCGCTCCCTGAGCGCTTCGCCAATCGCTTCAGCGGCGGCGCGATGTCCACCGCCCGTGTCCGACATCAGGAATAACACTCTTTTCGTCATGGTCCGACCTCGTTTTCTGTGTGTGTCGTCTTGATCAGACGCCGCTTGTCTTTGTTGAAGGCGCTGCGCGTCATCAGAATGCGCCGATCGCAGGTCAGACAGCGTAAGCCCATATCCGCGCCGACGCGATACACCGTCCACAGTACCCCGCCGCACGGATGCGGCTTGCGCATTTCGACCTGATCGCCGATACCGATCGCGGATTCAACGGCTGTTTCCGTCGATGTGACCGCTGTTTTTAGGGAAAGCGGCGTATGTTCATTCATCGTTCAGCCTTTTGTGACCCCTATACTATAACGCGCGTGATACAATTTGGTGACGTTACGACCCTCAAACGAGCGCCTCGGAGTCCAATTTTGCTACTTTTCGGCGGAGACATCACCCCAGAACGGCTGCTGGCGATCCTGCTGGCGGTCGGTATCGGCATGACGATACACGAATTCGCGCACAATTACGTCGCGCACCGGATGGGCGACCCGGTTCCCAAACAGTTGGGTCGGCTGACGCTCAACCCGCTGGTGCATATCAACTGGGTCGGCTGGCTCATGTTCGCCCTGATCGGCTTTGGCATTCTGGGATCGGCGCCGATCTCGCCCTACCGGATGCCGATCGAAAACCGCCGCTGGCGCTGGTTTGCCGCCGTCGCCGCCGGACCGGTGTCGAATCTGCTGCTGGCGATCGCCTTTGCGCTGATCTTCCGGCTGCTGCCGCCGTCGCTGTTCGGTTCATCGACGCTGAATCTGATCAATTTTTTCTATACGCTGATCATCTTCAACGTGGTGCTGTTCCTGTTCAACCTGCTGCCATTGTTCCCGATCGACGGCTGGAATATGGTGCTGGCGCTGCTGCCCAACGATCTGGCGGTGCAGTGGCAAAAGTATCAATCGACGACTCAGTTCATATTTTTCGGACTGCTGCTGCTGTCGTTTGTGCCAGGCTTGCCTAATCCGCTGACGTGGCTGGTATTCGAACCCGCCAGCCAGCTCACCTTCGCCCTGATGTCCGGCTTTTAATCCGATGAGCGCGACCACACGACTGCGTCAGGGTGCCCGCGCGCTGGTCGGCTTTGCCCGTCCGGTCGATGTCGATCTGGCGGCGGGCACTCTGACGCCCGACCTGCTGGTGCTGTTCCGACGGCTGAAACGGGTGGAGCAGCTGCACAGCCTGAACGTGCTGCGCGCGCTGCTGCGTCAGCGCGACGCGGTCACGTCCGATCTGGCAGTGGCGGCGCTGCTGCACGACGTGGGCAAGGCGTGCTATCCGCTGGCGCTGTGGCAAAAAGTCATCGCCGTGCTGGTGCGCAAAGTGTTGCCGTCGCGGGCAGGGCACTGGAGCGACGGAGAGGCGCGCGGATGGCGTCGTCCGTTTGTGGTCTACGCCCACCATCCCATCTGGAGTGCCGATCTGATGCGCGCGGCGGGGGCGGCGGATGGCGCGATCTGGCTCGCCGCGCATCATCAGGACGACGCCGCGCAATGGCGCGCCCATCCGTTGTACGCGGCGCTGCTGCGCCTGCAAACCGCCGACGACCTCAACTAAGGCAGGACGCATAACGATGCGTCCGCTTATGATTATTTCGGACAAAAGAAAGAGACCAAACAATGCAGACGATCCGCGTGGCGATTTTAGGCATGAGACGGTTGGGCGGTTCCTTTGGGTTGGCGCTGCGTCGCTACAATCAGAGCAAGACGGCGCGCCAGCAGTTCGAGGTCACCGCCTACGACCCTGATGACCGACTGACCGTGCGCGCCAGCGCGATCGGCGCCTGCGACCAGATCGCGCGCTCGATCGGCGCAGCGGCGGCGGACAAGGCGATCGTGATCCTGGCGCTGCCCTATCACGAGGTCGAAGCCGCCTATCAACTGATCGGGCGCGATCTGCGCGCCGGCACGGTGCTGCTCGACACAGCGCCGTTCAAGCAGCCGTCGGGCGCCTGGGCAAAAAAATACTGCACCAGCGAGGTCTATCCGGTCGGGATCACGCCGATCGTCAACGCGCGTTACCTGTTCGATGGGCTGGACGATCTCGATCACGCCGCTGAAGATTATTTCGACAAAGGCGTGATGCTGGTGTCGCCGGGCGCAGATGCCGACCGCGATGCGGTGCAGCTCGCCAGCGATCTGGCGGCGATGCTGGGCGCGGCGCCGCGCTTCACCGATCCCGCCGAACACGACTCCTGGACAGCGGTCGTCGAAGCGCTGCCCGCGCTGATCGGCGTGGCGGCATTCGAGTCGATCAGCGGACAGGATCACTGGGACGATCTGCGCCGGGTCGCCAATCCCGCCTTTGGTCAGCTCACGCATCACCTGCTGGAGATGCACCCCGACGCGCTGCGCGATCTGCTGCTGCGCGACCGCGAGCGCCTGATTCGCCAGATCGACGCGCTGATCACGACGTTGGGCGCGGTGCGTGACGTGCTGGCAGCCGATGACCGCGACGCCCTCGAAGCACTGTTGATCCGCTCGACCGATTCCTATTACGAATGGCTGGGGCGCCGCCGTGCCAATGATTGGGATCCGTCGGCGTCTGCAGAACGTGACAGCGCCTCCCAGACCATCATGACGGGCATGTTCGGCAGCGCCATCGCCAGGCGGCTGACGCGCGGCGGCGACAAAGACAAGTAGGCACTGCATCACAATGCGTCCGTCGAGAAAGCCGGGATTCACTGCATCAGTTTTCCGCTGGGTTTACAAAAATTTTTCATTTGATTCATCCGATCTTCACCAGCACCCCGTAGTCTGTATAGAGACAGGCTCATGTGAGCCTTTTACAAATATGAGACGAAACGGTTGGAGGGTGGTCAAATGAATAAAGCGACTCGGTTGACATTCGCATTGATGATCGCGGCTGGTGTGGCGAGTGGGGCAGCCGCGCAGAGCAGCGAGGCGACACCAGAAGCAACACCGGAAATGATGCCGGAAGCGACACCAGAAATGATGTCGGAAGCGACGCCAGAGATGATGCCCGACACCAGCATGGCGCGTCCGTTCCTGGGCGTGCGTCTGGATCTGAATGAAGCAGGCGCGATCATCATCAGCGAAGTACTGGCGGACTCCGCTGCTGAGGCGGCTGGCTTGCAGGTGGACGATGTGATCGTCGGCGTCAATGGCACTGAAATAGCGCTGATCGAGGACATGATCGCGCTGATCAGCTCGCTCGGAGTCGGGGATACAGTGACGCTGGAGATCGAACGCGCTGGCGATCCGATGACCATCGAAGCCACCCTGGGCGCCATGCCCGAAGGCATGATGAACGAGGACGCACCGCGTGAGGGTCGCGGCGGACGTGGCAACCGCGATGGCGGCGGGATGCCCGATATGCCGAATATGCCTGATATGCCGAACATGCCCGACATGCGCATGTTCCCGAACAACGACATGATGTTCATGATGATGAGCGGTGCCGGGCGCCTGGGTGTGACCTTCCAGACCCTCGACGCCGATGTCGCTGCCGCGAATGACCTGTCCCTGACCGACGGTGCCTATATCGTCGAGGTTGTCGCGGACTCTCCGGCTGCTGCGGCAGGATTGCAGGTCGGTGATGTGGTCACCGCCGTCAACGATGAGCCGGTCGATGCCGAGCGCACGCTGCGCGACCGGTTGATCGCCTACGAGCCGGGCGATGTCGTCACGCTGACGGTGGTGCGCCCCGACGGGGCGATCATGATCGAGGTCACGCTGGGCGAGCAGATGAGCATGGAGATGATGGGGATGGACGGCGGCTTCTTCATGCCGTTCAACCGCGACGGCGAGGGCGGTTTCCGCTTCGAGATGCCGATGCCCCCGATGATGCCTGAAGTCACGCCGGAAGCGACCGAAGCCCCTAACGCTTAGTCCGCTGTTTTATGGGGACGCCTGTTGAGGCGTCCGCAAAGAGCGTAACAGCACGAACAGACACGGCACTGCCGTGTCTGTTCGATTCAACCCCATCACGGACGCGCTTGATATCTATGCCGCCGCTGAACTATAATCTCCGATAATCTCTTCCGTGCCATTGTGAGCAAATACAGCCTATGTCGCTAAAACAAACGCTGCTTGATCGGCTGAACGGGCGCACCGCCACAGTCGGAATTGTCGGTTTAGGCTATGTCGGGCTGCCATTGGCGGTCGAATTTGCCGAGTGCGGCTTCAACGTGATCGGGATCGATGTCGCCGAGTCGAAAGTCGAGTCCCTCAACGCGGGCGTGAGCTACATCCCCGACATCGCCACCGAACGGCTGCGTCCGCTGGTCGAGAGTGGCAGACTGCGCGCCTCGGTCAGCTATGAGACGCTGCGCGAGGTGGATGCGGTGAGCATCTGTGTGCCGACACCGCTGCGCAAGACCAAAGACCCGGATATGTCGTTCGTGCTGCAAGCGGTCGAAGGCGTGGCAGGAATCTGTCACGACGGATTGTTGGTGGTGCTGGAAAGCACCACCTATCCCGGAACGACTCAGGAATTGGTGGTGCCGCGCCTGCAGCAGGACGGTTTCGTCGTGGGCGAGTCGGTGTTCGTGGCGTTTTCGCCAGAGCGGATCGATCCAGGCAATAAAAAATACGGCGTGCGCAATACACCCAAGGTGATCGGCGGGGTGACCGACGCCTGCACCGAGGTGACGACGGCGCTCTACAGCGGCGCGGTCGATCAGGTCGTGCCGGTCTCCAACCCGACCGCCGCCGAAATGGTCAAGCTGCTGGAAAACACCTTCCGCGCTGTCAATATCGCCCTGGTCAACGAAATGTCGCTGATGTGCGACAAGCTCGGCGTCAATGTCTGGGAGGTGATACGCGCCGCCTCGACCAAGCCGTTCGGCTTCATGCCGTTTTATCCGGGTCCCGGTCTGGGCGGTCACTGTATCCCGGTCGATCCGCATTACCTGAGCTGGAAGCTGAAAACGCTCAACTACACCGCGCGTTTCATCGAGCTTGCCAGCGAGATCAATGCGTCTATGCCCGAAGTCGTGGTCGAAAAAGTGGTCGAGGCGCTCAACGACGAATGCAAGTCGGTGCGCGGCTCGAAGCTGGTCGTGTTGGGCGTGGCGTATAAGCGCGACATCGACGATGTGCGCGAAAGCCCGGCGCTGGATGTGATCGGGCTGCTCCAGCATCGCGGGGGCAATGTCTCATACAGCGATCCCTACGTGCCGTCGATCCGACTGGACAACAACCAGATCATGCACACGACACCGTACAGCGAGTCGCTGCTGGCGGACGCCGACTGTGTGGTCATCGTCACCGATCACAGCCTGTATGATTGGCAGCAAGTGATTGATTGCAGTAAGCTCATTGTCGATACGCGCAACGCGCTCGGCAGCGTCAGGGGGGCGGCGCGCGTCGTCACGCTTTAATGATGGCGGTTGTAGGGGTTTGGCGTGCCAAACCCTCATTGGGTCGAGGCATCAACGAGGAGACGGCACATGACGGACTGGTCATCGGGTGGGTTGTATACGCTGCCTGGAGAAGCACTGACGATCCTGCGTTTTTTTGCAGGGGCATCCTCTGAGGCGGCGCATTCAGAAGCGATCATGGAGGGCACCGGGCTGAGCGATCGCGGCTTTGGCAAGGGAATCCGCCGCCTGGTCACCCGCAATTATCTGACTCTGAGCGGTGAACAGGTCTACCGTCTGACCGAGCAGGGGCGGCGTGCCATTCGTGAGCTGAATGAAGCCGGCGACCTGCCAGCGGGCAGATCGAGCGACGACGGCGGCGATGACGCTCGTTTTGTGCGCCGCCGCCTGATCCTGGTCACGCCCGCCGTGCTGCCCGCCGATCGCGCCGCTCGGATCACCGTCGGTTTCGACGATCCAGACGACGACGATCGCCTCGATGTGCCTTCGAATATTCTGGTCAGGTTGAATATGGTCAACGGCGAACCGTCGCGCAGCCAGGAGATATCGCTCGCCCTCGACAACCAGTTCGCACAGCAGATGGTGTCGATCACGGCGGGTGCCTTCACGCGGGCACGGCTGCGCGCGGAGGTGTTTCAATTCAAGGATTCGGAAGACGATTACGAATTCTGTGGCGGCATGTATATCGATCTGGCAGTGCAGCGTCAGCCCGACGCGCTGGCGTTGGCGCCGCGCGCCTATGGGATGGATGTGATCCTGCGCGATTCGGCAGGGTAGCGGACGCCGAACGATCGACACGAACTGCATCGTTATGCGTCCCTACGGGCGGTCGCCGGGCGTCCATCCGAACGGAATCTCGCGGTCGGATTCAGGGATGGTTGCTGCCGCCGGCGACCCTCTCAGCGCGTCGATCTCCTGATCGGTAGGATAGCCGTCACGCAGCTCGCCGCGCGTGCTGCGTCGGCGCAGATCGCCCGCGTAATAAATCTCTCCCCCCTGGCGCGGCTCCAGCGTCATCCGCGCCACGCCGCGCGCCAGCACATCCAGCGGCAGCGGCGCTGCACGGCGCAAGCCCAGCCATGACCAGGGTGGCACCCCACCCAACAGCGACATCAGCGCGAAAAACGGCTGCCGCCGCGCTCCCCGTCGGTAGGTCAGCGGGGCGCGAATGACCGTGCCGCGCAGCCCGACTCGCGCGATGTACTGTTCCGCTTCGCGCTTTGCCGCGATGTACTGACTCGGAATCCAGGGTGCGCGCGCGCCGCTCATCAGCACCATGTGTCCTACCCCGCTGCTCACGCACAGGTTGGCGACGTTGCGCGCCGAGATGAAATTCAGCCATTGATAGGTCAAGCCCTGGCTCGGATCGGCGGTCAGGCTGCCAACGGTGTGAATCGCCGCTGTGCAGCCGCGCGCCCTGCCTTTGAGACTGGCAGGATCCCAGACATCGACGGTGAACCAGCGCACCCGATCCGCCAGCGTCCCCAGCCGCGCCTCACCCCCCGCCCGCACGAACAGCACGACCTCCGCCCCCTCTGCCAGCAGCGCGCTGGCGATGCTGTCTCCCAGCAGCGTCCCGCCGCCCGTCACCAGGATACGTCCTTTGACCGCCATACTCACCTATCCCGTCATCTCGTTCACTGCGACTGCCCATAAGCGCTATAAATTCATATGAAACCATCGACCGCGCTTGTGCAAACCGCTCAAAGTATGGATAATAACCGATCATAAGGCGGGTCGTCATCCGCATAAAGACCACAGCCGCGCCGTTTGCGCGGTGGTGATGCTGAAACCGAACCGTCCGCGACCGGACGATAAACGATGCTGTGCTATGGGCGTTGTCACAAAACTAGAGATTCAAAAACGCAGAAAAAATCGGGTGAACGTATTTCTCGACGAGGAATACGTCTTCAGCCTACCACTGGATGAAGCCGCGCGCCTGTCCAAAGGACAGACACTGACCGACGCTGAAGTCGAGGCATTGATGGAGCAGTCAGCGGTCGGGCTGGCGTTAGATCAGGGACTGCGCTTACTGGCAATGCGTCCGCGCAGCGCCTCGGAGATTACACAACACCTGACTCGCAGCGGAGTCGCCGTCCCTGTCGTTGGGCGTGCGGTCGATCGTCTCACCGAACTCGGTTATCTGGATGACTGGGCTTTTGCGTCGTTCTGGGTACAGGAACGGATGCGTTTCAAGCCCACCAGCCCACGCGCCTTACGCTATGAACTCAAGCAAAAAGGGGTCGAAAACGCGGTAATCGATGCGGCACTGGAAGTTTTAGACGGTGATGAAGCCGCCTACCGCGCCGCCGCCACGCAGATCAAAAAGCTGCGCGGTACGTCCAAACGTGTCTTTCAAGAGAAGCTCAATGCCGTGCTACTGCGGCGTGGCTTCAGCTTTAGCCAGGCGCGTCAGACGATCCGGCGTTGGATCGACGAACTCGAAGCCGACACCCCCGATTACTTCGCAGACGACTCCGCCGCACCACGCACCTATGACGACTGAGCAGTTCCAAGGAAGGAGGACGCGGATCGTCCATCAGGGGACACAGGGCGATCCGTAAGCAGAGGTGGACATCATTCAAGTCTTGATATTCCTGGTCACCGGCGCCGCACTCGGCGCGGGGATCGGGATTGTCGCACTGACCAATTCGCAAAATGCACGGGGCAAGAGTCGCATCACCCTTGCCGAAGATGAAGCGCGGGCAATCGCCCTCAAAGCGGGGGAAGAAGCACAGCGCGTCCGCGACGACGCCGCCAGGTCGCTCAAGGACTCCGAAGAAAAAGCGCGCAAGCTGTTGGAAGAGGTCAATGACAGCGCGCTGCGCCGCCGCCGCGACCTGGACGCCGAAGACGAGCGCATGCTGCGTCGTCGTGACGAGCTCGACAAGCTGCGCGATCGGCTCGACCTGCGCGATCAGGCGCTGAACAAGCGTCAGAACAAGCAGGACAAACAGGCGCAAGACCTGCAAAAGCTGGAAGACGAGCGCGAGGGCGAGCTGTCGCGCATCGCTGGATTGACGATGGACGAGGCGCGCGCCGAGCTGCTGCGCCTGGCGGAGATCGAGGCGCGTAACGATATGGCGCGCATCATCCGTCAGGTGGAAGCAGAAGCCAACGAAGCCGCCGAAGGACGTGCCCGCGAGGTGATCTCGGTGGCGGTGCAGCGTCTGGCATCCGAACACATCAGCGAGATCGCCGTCAGCGTGATCACGCTGCCGAGCGACGAGATGAAGGGGCGCATCATCGGGCGCGCCGGACGCAATATTCGCGCTTTCGAGCTGGCGACCGGAGTCGATGTGGTCGTGGACGATACGCCCGAAGCCGTGACTATCAGCAGCTTTGATCCGGTGCGGCGCGAGGTCGCCCGGCGGGCGCTGGCAAAGCTGGTGGTCGATGGACGCATCCATCCCGCGCGGATCGAGAAGCTGGTCGAGGACGCCCGCGCCGAGGTCGAGCAGATCATTCGGCAGGAAGGCGAACGCGCCGCCTACGAGACCGGTATTCCCGGCTTGCACCCGGAGATTCTGCGTTTACTCGGTCGGTTGAAGTTCCGTACCAGCTACGGACAGAATCAGCATGCCCACTCGATCGAGACCGCCCACATCGCCGGCATGATCGCCGCCGAATTGGGCGCCGATGTGCAGATCGCCAAGATGGGCGGGCTGCTGCATGACCTGGGCAAGGCGATCGACCACGAGGTCGAGGGCACCCACGCGCTGATCGGCGCGGAATTCTGCAAGCGTTACGGCATCAATGCCAAAGTCGTCAACTGTATCGCCGCGCATCATCACGAGGTCGAGCAGGAGTGCGTCGAGGCGTACATCGTCGAGGCGGCGGATGCCATCTCTGGCGCGCGTCCCGGTGCCCGTCGTGAGAGTATGGAGACTTATATTCGCCGCGTCAAGACGCTGGAAGAGATCGCCAACAGCTTTGACGGCGTGGAACAGAGCTATGCGCTGCAAGCCGGGCGCGAGGTGCGCATCATCGTGCGTCCAGAGTCGATCGACGACCTGGCGGCGCTGCGTCTGTCACGCGATGTCGCCAAAAAGATCGAGGAGACGATGCAGTATCCGGGTCAGATCAAGGTGCAGGTGATCCGCGAGACGCGCCACGTCGAGTTTGCCAAGTAGGGACGCGCTTGTGCGTTGACTCTATCGACAAAAACACCCCCGTCTGCTGGTTCACAGGCGGGGGTGTTTTTTCATCTGCACGCGGCGGTGATTAGCTGCCGGGTGTGGCTTCCGGGGTCGCCATCGGGTCTATTTCGGTCATTTCCATCATTTCCATCATTTCGCCGCTGATCGGATCGACGCCCGTTTCCAGGTCGCCCGCCGCCAGCATTTCCTGAATTTCCATCAACTGCGCGGTAATTTCCTCGCTCACGTCCGAGTCGTGGGCTTCTGCGAAAGTGATACCGCCGTTGGCGACGCTGAGGACGTACAGCACGCCGGGGAAACCCTCACCGTTGACCAGCGCGGCAATCATGTCGTACACGCCGTTGTCCACGCGCTTGAGCGCGCTGCTGATCAGAAATTCCGCGCCGGGGGTCTCGCCGCCGTCGAAGGTGGTGACGTATTCGTCCTGATCGACGCCGATGACCTTGACGCCCTCGGTCGCCGCGAACGAAATGGCGCCCGATCCGGTCGGTCCGCCAGCGCCGAAGATCACATCCGCGCCTTCACCGATGAATTGTTCAGCCGCCGACGCACCGCGATCCGGGGCGGTGAAGCTGTCGATGTACACGCCCAGGACATTGATGTCGGGGTTGATGTAACGGGCGCCCTGCTCGTAGCCATTACGGAACTTGACGACCGGGGGAATGTCGATGCCATACACGCCCGCGATTGTGCCCGACTCGGTGGTCAGGGCAGCCAGCGCACCGACCAGGAAGCCGGCTTCGTCTTCACGGAACTGAATGCCGACCAGGTTTTCCGGGGCTTCAGCAAAGAACTGATCGACGCCGATGAATGCCACGTCGGGATTGGCGTCGGCGGCGATGGCGGTGGCGTCTGCCAGCAGGAAACCGACGGTGATGATGACATCGAAGCCTTCATCGATGCAGGTCTGAATGTTGCTGTCGTAATCGGTCTGCGCGGTCGTCTCGATGAACTTGTTTTCCAGATCGAATTCTTCGGCGGCGCGCACCATACCTTCATAGGCGAATTCGTTGAAGGTGCCGTCGTTGACGCGACCGACATCGGTCACCAGACAGGCGGACTCGACCGTCACATGTCCTGGGCGCTGAGGGCGGGCGCCATCGTGGCGACCAATGCGAGGGCGCATACGATTACTAAAACTTTTGCTGACTGCTTCATGGAAACTGTACTCCCTGTGATGAAAATAGTTTCTAGAGTGACTCGACTGCTGACACACATCATGTTACATGCGATGTTCAGCACTTAATTTTAGCCTAAATACGCATTCAGACAACTGTGGAACTCGCGCGCAAATTTCCGCCGTTTTTTGGTGAGATTGACCGGAAATGCTGATGCGTGCGTTATCGTAGGGACGCATAACAATGCGCCCGCCGTTGTAGGGACGCATCGTTGTGCGTCCGCGCGCACGATGATTTAATTGACCTGAAAAATGGCGATCAACTCGATCACCGAGTCGTTTAAGGGACGGGCGGTGAAGCCAATCGCGCGCAGCGGCACGTTGTCGGGCGCGCCATCGGGGGGGGTGATCAGGCGCAGCAGTACCCCGGCGTCGAAATAAGTGGTCGGAGCGTCGCCGCCCTCGGATACCAGCGCCCAGCGTTCGGTATCGATCAGGCGGTTGTCGCCACGCCGCGCATCGAGCGCGCGTTCCACGCTCTCGCCGCTGCCGATGATCAGCAGGTCATCGACTGCGCCGACCTGAATCAGCGGCGCGCCGGTCGTCGGGATCGACAGCATCGCAAACGCCGTGCCGTCGTGCAGCACCGACTCGACCGGCGCGGCTGGATCGGCAAAGGCGTTCAGCAGCAGCGCCATAGTCGAGGCTGCCCGATCGGCACCCGCCGCGTCGTCGGCGCGCGCGATCAGCAGCACATCGAAGGCGCTGTTGAATACGGGCAGCGGATTATTGGGGCGCGGGATCACTGCCAGCGCATAGCCGCCCTTCAATTCGTCGATCAGGTTGGCGTCCAGATCGAACAGGGTAGACAGCCCGTCGCGGATGCCGTCCAGCGCTGTCAGCAGATCGTCGGGTGCGGGCGCCGTGAGCGGGGCGGCGTCAGCGTCGGGAACTGGCACGGTGACCGGAAAGGCACCGAGCGTCGGGGTCAGATAGTCGCGGAAAGGCAGCGCCAGCAGCATTGTGTCGATCGCTTCGGCGGCGCTGTCTCCCCGCTGGACGAATGCCGCCTCACGCGGTATCCACGTCAGCAGATCGTCGGTGGCGCCATCGGTCGTGACGAAAGGACGGGCGGTCTGCACGATCAGGCGCGTGCGCAGACGAAAAGCGTCCAGGTCGGCGTAGAGCTGAATGCCGATCGCCTCGACCGCGCCGGACAGCAGCAGTGACGCCGCGCTGTCACGATCGCGGCGGGCAGCCAGCGCGCCGCCGAGAGCCTGCACCGTATCGACGCCAACCACGTCGGCGCCCAGCAGGAAGGGCAGCGCGGCGCGCGCCGAGTCGCCGCTGAACCAGGCGGTCAGTCGGGCGCCACGATCACCACTTTGCGCGTCGCGGATCGACTGATAGGCAGGCGCATCGAGCAGCGCGTCCGTTAGCCCCGCGCCAGCGTCCAGTGATGCGCTCACCAGATCGGGCGCACCAATCAGCGCCAGGTCGGACAGGATGACGAGGGCGGCTTTATCGCCTGTGTAGACTCGCTCGCCGCGCACCGTCGTCTGAGTGAGGTTGTCCTGACCCTCGAGGACACGGCGCAGGTAGGTCGCGGCTTGCAGCGGGTCACGCAGCGGCACCAACATCAGGACATTTTCCGGTGCCGCGATCAGACTGGAGTCGAGCGCCCCGTAAGCGATCGTCAGCGAGTCGGTCAGCCAGGGCAGCACATCGCCCTCGAACGAGCCATCTTCGAGGTCGAGCAAGTCCGCCGGGATGAAGGCGTCAAAGCGCAGCCGTGACTCGAATGTGCTGCGTTCGGGCTGGAGCGCGGCGGCGGCGTACAATGCCAGATTCAGCGTCAGATTGGTGCTGTTGGGATCGGTCATGTCGAGCTGAACGTAAGCGCTGGTGTCGGCGGGCAGCCAGCGCGCCGGGTCGAATGCGGGCGGATCGCTTTGTGCGTGCGCGGACAACCCGCCGAGCCAGAGAGCGATCGCAGTCAGCGCGACCGCCAGGAACGCGCGCCGGGAAAGTATGCAGGACATCCATCGGAGATTCATCTTTTGGCTGTGTGAAAGTTGTCATGAGTGTACGCCAAAACCGGCATGCTGGGCACCACACTATCGAGGTCTGGCGTGTCAAAGCTGTCAACCGGGTCTATAATCGTCATGTACGTTGGGGCAGACCGGGGTGCGACCCTGGGAATGTGGAACAGCGATGGAAATTTACGGACAGGAAAAGCGCGCTACGCGCAAAGCGCGCGAACGTCAGAATGCCCGCCAGCGCAAACAGATGGTTGTGCGCCGCGACCCGCACGACGCCGACCCCGCCGTCACGCAGCCTGTCGAGCGTCCGGTGATGAGCCGCGCGCCGCGTGAAGCCGATAAATTCGATCTCGAAGTTCTCAAAGGACACGCGCTCGTGCTGGCACGCGATGCCGCCTGGTTTTTACGTCAGAACCCCTTGATCGTCGTCGGGCTGGCGCTGCTGCCCGTGCTGGTCTTTGGGCTGTACGTCGGCGCCTTTGTGGTTGGCGATCGCGTCTTCCCAAATGTCTGGGTATTGGGGCGCGACCTGGGGGGCTTGTCGGCGGACGATGCAGCGGGCGAGCTGGCACGTCAATGGGCGGAGACGCGCATCGAGCTGACCGACGGCAGCCGCGCCTGGACGGTTTCTCCTGGTGAGCTGGGCATGACCCTGGATGCAGCCGCGACGGTGGCAGCCGCCAAAAATGTCGGCTTGGCGGGCGTGCCGTTCGGCTACGACGTGGCGCCGAGCTTCAGCCTGGACTTTCTGGCAGCGCAAAACACTCTGCTCGACCTGACCGAAGCGACGAAAATCCTCCCCTACAATGCCAGCTTTCGCTGGGCAGGCGAACAGTTGACGGGCGTAACCGGCACCGACGGGCGTTTTCTGGACATCGCCGCCACCTTGTCCGCGCTGGAGAGCAATCTGGTGCTGACCGCGCGCAGCGAGGCGCTGGCGCTGGCGATGACCACCATGCCGCCTGACACGCGCGACCCAGCCCCGTATGTGGCACAGGCGCAGGCATTCGTGAGCAAGCCGTTCGTCATACGCGGGTATGACCCTTTCAACGACGAGCATTTCGCCTGGACGACCGATCGGAACACGCTCACCTCCTGGCTCGAGGTCGGCACAGACGGGCTGACCCTGCGTCAGGATGTCTACGCCGATTTTGTCGCCGCGCAAACCGTCTCGCTGCAATCGGTCGAGGGCACGCGCTACGTCGAGCCGATCGACTCGATCGACAAGATGCAGGAGGCGATTCGGGTCAACAGTGACGACATCACCGTGCGCGTGCGCCGTCGTGCCTTTCAGTACGCGGTCGAGCCTGGCGACAGCGGTTATCGGATCGCCCGTAAGAATGGGGTGCCGTTCTACCAGCTGGAGCTGGCAAATCCCAACCGCGACTGGAACGTTAATTTGAGCGTCGATGAGCTGGTCAACATTCCCTCGCTGGACATTATGCTGCCGGTCGATCCTGTCCCCAACAAGCGCATCGTCGTCAATCTGCGCACGCAAACGCTGGCGATATTCGAAAATGGCGCGATGATCCGCACCTGGGTGATCTCGTCGGGGATGGATCGCGCGCCCACCTCCCCCGGCATTTTCCAGATTTTGAGCCACGACGAAAAAGCGTCGGGCGGCAGCTTTGAGATGTGCAGCGATATGGGCTGCGCGCAGTGGGAGATGGACTGGTTCATGGGGATCTATGAAGTGGTGCCGGGGCTGGTCAACGGCTTTCATGGCAATGTGCTGCTCGCCAACGGCAGCCTGCTCGGAGACGGCAACGTCGGCTATCCGGCAACCTACGGCTGTGTCATGTCGGAGAATGAACCTGCCCTTTGGTTGTACGAGTGGGCACAGGTTGGGACGATGGTCGAGATCGTCGCGGGCGATTATCTGCCGCGCAGCGCCGTCGCCGCGCAGATATGGAACGATGGTGCCCGCACCTTTGTAGGGGAAGCAGGCGCGTTTTAATCGGTTGGTTATTCGTTTATGCAGTTTCACCGAGTTAATCTGACGGTGAAACAGACTATTCGTCATATTCCGCCCGGATAATTTACTTTTATCCGGCGGTTTAACTCATTTTTCCGACAAATCGTGCTCTCTTTTTCGTTTTCCTGAGAGTCATGAACCGCCTGTCCCACCTCATAACCCCCCATTCAGAGGAGATCAGCGCAGTCATTTCCTGATTTTCAGTTGTGCAACCTGTACGAAAATATTCGCACCTTTCTAACGCTAAAAATACCAAGAATCATTGATTTTGTCATGCAGGACAATGTTTTATAAGTTTTATATTCAGTTAAAAACGCTGTGTAATCGTTTTTCATGCAGGAGTTTATGAAAATTCTGTGAACTTGTGAAATATATAACGAGCGATAATGAAGGATCGCACAAAGCATAATTTCAGTTTTGCCTCTCAAACTCGTTTGACAGTCCATTTTTTCCGCCCTATACTTCCGACATAAATTAAATCTGAACGGTGTGAGGCAACTTACGTTTTTTGAAGAAATTTAATCACCTCCTCACATCAAGAGCGCCTCACATGAGGCGCTTTTTTTATTTGAGTTATAATCACCCAGTGCGGCGCACCCGATCGCGTAAAGGATGATTCTCAAGTGACCACCCGGCGCATGTATGGCACCTGGCACAGCCCTGTTCACGCCTCTGATGTCGCGCTATCCGTCGGCTTTGGCGACATCGCCTGGGACACACAGACTCATACGCTCCTCTATACTGAGCGGCGCGGCGACACCGTGTGGCTGATGGGACAGCGCGGCGCCGACGCGCCCTGGTTCCTCACCGACGGTGAGGTCTCGATACGCGGCGGCATCGGCTACGGCGGTGGCGCGCTGGCGGCAGCGCATGGCACGGTCTATTTCGTACAGGCTGGCAGGCGGCTGATGCGGCTGCCTCTGGTGAGCGGCGTCCCCTCCCCGATCACCCCGGAATATGGCGCACTGGCAGCCCCCGTCATTTCACCGGATGGTCGTTTCATAGCGTTCATTCATCAATATGAAAATGTCGATATGCTGGCGGTCGTGGACAGCCTGGGCACGCACCTGCCGCGCAAGCTGGCATTCGGCGACGACTTCTATATGCAGCCTGCCTTCAGCCCCGACGGGACGCTGCTGGCATACATCGCCTGGAACCATCCCGCGATGCCTTTCGATGGAGCGCGGCTGCGGCTGGCGCATCTCGAAATGGTCGCGGGCTTGCCGACGATCGCACAGCAGCGCGATCTGGCAGGTGGAGACGATACCGCCGTCTTTCAGCCGCAGTTCGCGCTGGACGGACGGCTCGCCTATGTCAGCGATCTGAGCGGGTGGTGGCAGATTTACATCTACGACCCGCGCGATGACTCCACCCGTCAGATCACCCACGTCCAGGCGGAACACGCGATCCCGGCGTGGCTGCAAGGGCAGCGCACCTTCACCTGGTCGGCGGACGGCGCGTCGATCTACGCGCTGCGCAACGACGCTGGCAAATTCAGCCTGTGGGTTTACGACACGCACGATGATCTCGACAATGGACGCCCGGTCGAGGCACTGGCGCCTTACGACGATCTGCGCCAGATCACACTCACATCGGGCGAGTCGGTGGCGCTGATCGCCGCCGCCACTACCACGCCGGAACAGATCGTCAGCATTGCCCTCGACAACGGCACCTCAGCGCAACCGGCGCGTATCCACGCACGTTCACGCTCGGAAATGCGGCGGGCTGCCTGGTCGATCGGGGAGCCGACCACCTGGCTCGGTCACGACGGCGGCACCGTGCATGGCTGGTACTACCCACCCTTCAACGAGGGATTCTACAACGAGGGGGCACCGCCGCTGATCGTGTCGGTTCATGGCGGACCCACTTCGCAGACCATCCAGGAGTACGAGCCGAAAATCCAGTTCTTCACCTCACGCGGCTTCGCCTGGCTGGAGGTCAATCATCGCGGCAGCACCGGATACGGCAAAGCCTATAAAGACCTGCTGCGCGGCGCGTGGGGGGTGTACGATGTCGAGGATGCCGCCAGCGGCGCCTTAACGCTGGTGGAGCGCGGACTCGCGGACGCCAGAATGCTGGTCATCACCGGGGGCAGCGCTGGCGGCTATACTGTGCTGCAATCGCTGGTGAGCAAGCCCGGACTGTACGCGGCGGGCGTGTGCCGCTATGGGATCGCCGATCAATTCACGATCGCGCTCAACGAAGCATGGAAATTCGAGGCGCGCTACAACGATACGCTGCTCGGTGCGCTGCCCGGCGCGATCGAGACCTATCGCGCCCGATCGCCGCGTCTGCACGCCGACAAAATCGTCGATCCGCTGCTGATCTTTCACGGCGCGCTGGACGAAGTGGTGCCGATCGATCAGGCAGAGGGGATCGTCACGGCGCTGCGCTCGCGCGGTGTGCCGCACGCTTATCACGTCTATCCAACCGAAGGACACGGCTTTCGCCAGCCAGAGACGATCGTCGATACCCTTGAAAAGATGCTGCAATTCATCCTGACGCATGTGATCCTGAAATAAGGGGTACGATGACCGAACGCAGCCGCGATCCCCACGAGTCGTCCGTCGCACACAACAGCGGGCAGATCAGCCAGGCGCGTCAGCCAAACACGGTGGGCGGCATGATCACCGGATTGGTGCGCACGATGCGCCCGCATCAGTGGACGAAAAACGGGCTGATCTACGCCGGGATCGTCTTCGACGGGCAGTTGTTCGTGTCGGCGTCGCTGATCCGGGTGACGATCGCCTTTTTCATGCTGTGCCTGATCTCCAGCACCATCTACATCATCAACGATATTGTCGATGTCGAGCGTGATCGCGTCCACCCGCGCAAGCGGCTGCGCGCCATTCCGTCCGGTCAACTGCCGATCCCGGCTGCGATCGTCAGCGCGGCAGTGCTGGGCATTGGCACGCTGATCGGTGCGGCGCTGCTGGAATGGCGCTTTGCAGTCGTGCTGGTGATCTATCTGGCGATCCATCTGCTCTACAGCTTCTATCTCAAGCACATCGTCATACTCGACCTGCTGGCGGTCACATCGGGATTCGTGCTGCGGGTGCTGGCAGGGGTGGTCGTCATCCAGGTGGCAGCATTTTCGCCCTGGCTGTATGCCGCGTCGGGTCTGCTGGCGCTGTTCCTGGTGATCGGCAAGCGTCGTCAGGAATTGATCGAGATGGGCAGCAACGCGGGGATCGTCCGCCCGTCACTGGCACAGTACAATCTGCCGCTGCTGGACGAGATGCTGCGCATGGTGATCACGGGAACATTCCTGACCTACCTGTTCTACACCATCGAGTCGCCGTCGGTGCTGCTGGCGGGGACGAAGCTCGGCTTGGTGACGGTGCCATTCGTGCTGTACGCGCTCTTTCGCTACATGTATCTGATCCATGTGCGCGGGGAAGGCAGCGCACCCGACGAGGTGCTGCTCAAGGATCGTCCGCTGCAAGTAGCGATCGTGCTATGGGGTTTGTCGTTCATGATCATCCTGTACGTGCTGCCTGGAGTCCTGACCACACCATGACCATGACCACCGCCGCCATCGCGCAATGGATCGCTTCGCTGGATGATACCGAGCTTGCCGAGCGCGCCTCCGCCGAGAGCGCGCTGATCGCGGCAGGCGCCGACGCGCACGCCGCCCTGATCGACGCTTCGCACAGCCCGACGACCGAGACACGCTGGCGCGCGGCATCCGCCTTAGGAGACAGCGGCGCGACCGAGGCGATTGACCGCCTGATCGCGCTGCTCACCGATCCAACCTGGGATGTACGCTCCAGTGCAGCCTACAGCCTGGGCATGCTCGCGGACGCGCGCGGGTTCGACGCGCTCAATCGCGCCGCCTTTCACACCGCGCCCGACGAGCAAACGCCGTATGTGGCGGCGCTCGGTCTGCTGCGGATCGATCGCGCGCGCGCCCGACCGATCCTCGATGCCGCGCTCACCCACGCCGACGAGCCGATTCGCCGCACCGCCATGAGCGCGCTGGCGGTCGATCGCTGGCGTGGGGACGCATAACCATGCGTCACTACGACTCGCTCTCGCACGCCTGACACGCCACTGTCTCGACTGGCTCCCCGGCGACCAGCGCCGCGAACCAATCGACGAAGCGCACCCCGTTCACCTGCATGGTGTAAAACAGGTCGGTCGGTAGAATAGTGTGCGTGTCGCCCCAGGCGAGATAATAACGAAAATTCGCCAGGGCGCTGCGAGTCTCCAGGTGTGCGCGCGCGTTCGGCGCCCACTGACCCGGCACGCCGAATTGCAGAAAGTAATTGCCGACCTGGTTGGAATCGGCAGCGGAAGTGTATTCCGCAAAGATCACATCGGGGAAGCTGGCTGACGCGGTGGCGTACAGATCGTCGGAATAGGTGAAGTCGTTCACCGCTCCCTCTACGGTCGGCGGCATGGCGTCGGGCTGATTGGCGCCCCCGTTCCAGTTATCGACTCCCTGCCATGCCTCTGGCGTCACGCCGATCCCGGCATCGCCAAACACCAGCGCGGGCACGCCAGGATACTGGCTCAGGATGCGCGGCGCGTGATAGATGGCGCCATACGCGCCGGCGCTGCTGCCCGTGATGATCAGATGATCGGGGTTGGGGTAGTTGGCGAATGTCCAGTCCAGTACCGCGATCGCGTTCGCCGCGCCGTGATGATTGATCGTATAGCGTGTATCCGCCGCGCCATAGCGGACGTCCGCCGCGCCGACATGTACGTCGGCGGTACAGTACATCACCACGACGACGCTGTAATCCGCGATCGGGTTGTCGGGGTTGTCGCGGTCGAATGCGCCGACGGCGGCACCGCTCAATTCCCCCGTATCGGTGCTGTCGTCGAAGCGGCTGTCTTCAACGCGACAGGTGCGATCGCTCCAGCACGCACCGCCCCCCTGAAAGTAGATCATCAGCTTATCGGGGTCGCCCGTCCGTACCGCGAACTGATAGGGTGTGCCGCGCGCACAGACCGCGCCCGCCACCGGGATGTAATTCACCCCGTCGGTCAGCTCGGCGCGCGTCGGCAGATCATCCTGTGCCAGTGCGCCGATCGCACCGCACAGCAGCAGAATCATCACGAATGTCAGTAATTTTTTCATCGAACCCTCTCCAATCCTTATTGACCGAATTTCATATCCGCAGGGACGCATGACCATGCGTCCGGGGTTTGCACGCTTCGTTGGCAATCAACAGCCCTCGCAGCGCACATTGCCGGGCAGGTCGCCGCCGACCAGCGCCGCGAACCAGTCGCGGAAACGCACGCCGTTCGCCGACTCGCCGTAGAAACGTCCGCTTTCGGCGATGCAGTGTTCGCCACCGGGCGCGACATAGGCACGAAAGTTGGCGCGTCCGACCAGGGTGTCGATGCGCGCATTCATTTCCAGCGTCCAGGCGTTGACGGCGCCCATGATGGTGTAGTAGGTGGTCTGCACGCTGTCCTGCGCTGTCGTGTATTGTCCAAAGCGGGCGCGTGGCGCGTTGCCAGCGGCGGCGCGATACAGGCGCGTCACCACCTGATCGGGCGTCGTGTTCCGGCGCGCGCCCCACACGTCAAAGCCTCCCCAGGCGGGCGGGATCACGCCGACTCCGGCATCGCCAAATTGCGTGACGCGCGCGTTGGCATAGCGCCGCAGGATCGCTGGCGCGTGATAGATGCTACCGATCGCGCCCGCACTGCATCCGGCGATCACCACCTGGCTCGGACGGGGAAACTGGCGCGCTGTCCAGGCGATCGCCGCCGCCGCATTGACCGCGCCGCGATGCTCGACCGCCCCCGTCGCGTACTCGACCCGCCGATCCCCGGTGTGATAATCGCCCGTGCAGTAGGTCACCATGACCGCGCTGTAGCCCGCCAGCGGATTTTCGCCGTTGTTTGGGTCGAAGACACCCTGGCTGTAATTGTCCGCTTCACCGCCGACGACGATCTCGTCGAACCAGCCTGCGCCCGGTGCGCACGTCTCGTCGTTCCAGCAGGCGCCGCCGCCCTGAAAGTAGATCAGCAGCTTTGCCGGGTCGCCGGGTCGCGCGTAGAAGGTGTACGGCGTGCCGCGCGCACACAACGCACTGCCGCCTGGCGTGATCGGGTTCCAGCCCGGCGCCAGGTCTTGCGCAGCGATGGGTGCAGCAGCAGATAATGCCAGGAAAATCATGAGGATCACGATCGAGCGCATGGTTATCTCTCCCTTCGTTGGTGATTGATCGTTCGTGCGAACGCATGGTTGGTGTGGACGCATGGTTAACCGTCTCTAGGGATCATTTCCTGAATTGCGTCGTTTCCCAGTCCGCGAACCGGTCTTGCAGCAGCAGTCGTTGGTACTTTCCGGTCGTCGTGATCGGGATGTCGGTTCCAAAGATCACCACTTTGGGCGCCTTCTCGAAGGTCATACGGGCGCGACAGTGGGTGATGATGGCATCGGCGTCGAGCGTAACGCCCTCATGCGCCACGACATACGCGCCGACTTCTTCGCCATAATAACTGTTCCTGAAGGCGATCGCCAAGCCGACGCGCACGCCGGGGATCTCCAGCAGCACCTCTTCGATGTCGAACGGGCTGAATTTCACCCCGCCCCGATTGATCAGCTCTTTCAGCCGTCCGGTGATGAAGAAAAATCGGCGTCCGCGCGCATCTTCCTGATAAAAGCCCTCATCGCCGCTGCGAAACCAGCCAAATCTGAAGGTTTCGGCGTTGGCGTCGTCGCGCTTGAAATAGCCCGGCATGACGTTGTGTCCGCGCACGCAGATTTCGCCGCGTTCGCCCGCGTCGAGCATGACACCGCTGCCAGACGAGTCGAAGATCGCCATTTCGTTGGACGCGATCGCACAGCCAATGCTGGGATAGCCATAATCGTACATCCAGCGGCGGTGTTCGTCCCACGACAGATCGATCGGCAGATAGCAGCTAAAGCAGGTGGTCTCGCTCAAGCCGTAGCCGTGCAGGATCGGAATGCCAAAGCGCTCCTCGAAGTGGCGCGCCAGGCTCATCGCCAGCGTGCCCGCGCCGCAGATCACATGGCGGACATGACGCAGATCGCTGCGTTCCACACCGTCGCCCCAGATCGAACGCCCGGCGGCGGCTTGCTTGTCGGCGTAGTCGAGCATGAATTGCAGCAGCGTCGGCACCGTGCTGACGATGTGCGCGCGTTCACGGGCGAGCCGCTGCCAGAAATGCGCGCTGGAAAAGGCGCGGTTCAGCACCACCGATCCGCCGACATAGAGCGGGGTGATCAGCGTCATGACGATGCCGTTGACGTGGTGGATCGGCAGCACGTTCATGAGGCGCTGATTGCCTGTGATCGCCTGCCACGACGCGATCGCCTGCGCGTCGATCAGCAGGTTCGCCTGAAACAGTACCACGCCTTTGGGCGCGCCGGTCGTGCCGCTGGTGTAGACGAGCAGCGCTTCATCGTCCAGCGTCGGGCGTTCGGCGGCGTCGGCAGACATGAACGTATCCGGCCTGTGGGCGATCGCCGTCTCGAAATGCAGGGTGCCATCCGACGGCGCGCCGCCGATCTGGACGATCTGGCGAATGTTGGGCGCGCCCAGTTCATCCGCCGGATCGCCGTGTATGATCCGGTGCGCGCGTTCCAGATATTCGGCGCGCGCCAGACAGACCACTGCCTCGCTGTTGCGCAGAATGTAGGCGATGCGGCGATCGTCCTCGCTGCTGTTTTGCGGGGCGACGGCTGCGCCGATCAGCCAGCAGGCGCAGTAGATGACCACCGTGTCGATATGATTATAGGCGAGCGTGGCGACCCGATCGCCCCGACGCACGCCCAGATCGTCGTAGAGCATCCCGGCTGCCTGATGCACGCGCGCGTTGAAGCGGGCATAGGTCCACTCGTCGCGCTCGCCGTCGCCGTCGTAATGCACGATGTACACGGCGTCGGGGGTGGCGGTGGCGTGCAGCGACAGCAGATGACGGATGTTCCGAAAGGGGATCGGCGCGCGTTCGGGCGGGATGCCGTTGAGGGTGCGCGCGGCACGAATGTTGGCGAGCGTGTGAGCGTCCGGCATGGTGGGTGAGTCCTTTGGGATGCGTCCGTGAAAGAAATGTTTTAGGTTATTATAGTGCAGCAGAGCGAGGTGAGGATCGCGGATATGATCGTCAGGGAACTTTTCGCACAGGCTGAACTGCTCGATTCACAGGAGCGCAAGGAACTGATCAAGCTGCTGGTCGATACGATCGACACTCCCGCGAAAGGGGCGTCCGAGCCTATCGAACACTGGGGTAAGGCGCTCAATCATTTGATGGATGAAATTGGGGCGCTGGAGTTTGTCTTTCCTGATATACAAGACCCGGTCGAGTGGGTAGCAGCCCTGCGTGCCGCAGAGCGCACGCAGCGCGGGCTTGCAGATTGGGACGGCAATTCGTGATGACAGGGTTAGTGCATACGAATCAACCCTGTTTCTGATACCCTATTCCACAAGGGGAGCGCATTTTGAAAGCGGAAAGTCTCAAGATCGGCAGAGTATTCAGCAGCGGCGGTGAAATTCTTTATCTGCTGCCTGAATTTCAACGCGAATATGCCTGGGAACGCGAAAACTGGGATGCCTTTTTGCAGGATCTCGATCGTATTTATGCCATCTATGACCCGAACGACCCAGAGCGCACGCCAGAACATTTCATGGGCGCGCTGGTCGTCGTCAACGACGGCTTACGCGGCACCATTCCCGTACTGAAACTGGTGGACGGTCAGCAGCGCCTGACTACGATCTCGCTGGCGTTGTGCGCTTTGGCTGATGTGCTTGGCAGCGGACATCCGGATCACAAGAAAATTCGTAAACGGCTGATCAATGAAGATGAAGTCGGCGACACCCGCTATAAATTGCTGCCGACCCGTAAAAATGGTGACCGTGATATCTACAAAGCAATCATCGGCGGCGACGGCGCACCGATCACAGCGCCGACGGCGACACGCTCGCGTATCGACGATGCTTATCAATATCTGCGCGACGGCTTTTCCAAACGCCTGAGCGAAGGTATGGAAGCGCAGCGCTATTTTTTAGTGATCGACACCTGTCTCCAGGTCGTATTCATCCAGCTCGACCAAAAAGAGCGCCCCTATGAGATTTTTGAGAGCCTGAACGCCAAAGGCAAGCCGCTCACGCAGCCCGATCTCATCCGCAATTACATCGCCATGATGCTGCCAGAACGACGACAAGCTGAAGCATTCGCCAGTTGGCAGCGGATCGAGATGCTGCTCAACGAAGCGCGTACAGTCGGGCGCATCGGGGAACAGACCGCATTCATCCGCCATTGGCTGGCATTTGAAGAAGGCGAGCTGTACTCGAAAGACCACATTTACGCGCGCTTTCGGGATCGCATGAATCATTATCGTGATGATGCCGATGGATTTATCGTGCAGATCGAAACCCTGGCACAGCACGCCGCTCGCTACGACCAGATCGTGCGTCCGGCACGTCATCCCGATAGCGCGATACAACGGCAGCTTGAGCGGTTGGCAAAGCTCGATTCCAGCACGTCTTATCCGCTGCTGCTGCACCTGTTCGATCTGCAGGCGCGTGATGTGGTCAGCCACGAAACCCTGATCGATTCGCTTGGCGTGGTCGAGAATTATCTGGTGCGCCGCGCTCTGGCAAATTCCGGGACGCAGTACGTCAACCGCATGTTTCCGACCGTGCGCAAGAATATCGACTCTACCCGATTGAGCGAGTCGCTGCGTGCGGTACTGGGGCGCAGCAATTATCCGAGCGACAACGCGATTCGTGAAGCGATGCCGCGCGTGCAGTTCTATGCCAAAGGACGCGACAACCGCTTTACGGTGTTTTTTCTCAATACGATCAATCGCTCGCTTTCCGAAGGAACGGGTGGCTATACCGTGCTGGACGCCGCGCCAACGATCGAGCATATCATGCCGCAAAAGCTATCCACGGCGTGGGAGCGCGAGCTGGGCACCGCAGCGGCTGAGACTCACCTGGAACTACTGGACACCATCGGCAATCTCACCCTGGTGACTCAGACCTGGAACAGCGAATTTTCCAATAAGCCATTTGCGGAAAAGCAGCGACGACTCGCTGAGAACGCGCTACTGATCAACGGCGCGTATTTTGGCGAACCGCTTGCGCGTTGGGATGCCGAGGCGATCCGTGCGCGGGCTGCTGCACTGGTCGATCGGGCGCTGACGATCTGGTCGCCATTCATACAGTCGCAGCCAACTGTGCCATCCAGGATCAATCCCACTCCAACGCATCTGCGCATACGCGGCACCTATATCGCCGTGAATTCGTGGAAAGATGTGCTGCGCGCCATGTTCAGGTTTGCAGACGAGGTGCGCGCCGCTGATTTTGAACAGTTCGCGGCTGAACTGAACAGCGCCTATCTGCGACGGGAAACGGGAAACAAGACGGAACCGCTTGCAAACGACTGGCATATTTATACCAGTCTCAACTCCGCAAATATCACCAGTCTGTGCGAGCGCATCGCACCGCTGGTCGGACTGGATGATGATCAATGGGATATCGTGCTGCCATCAGGCAGCGTCTAAGATAGCATCAGTGAATCACGGCTTTCTCCAAGGACGCATTGTTATGCGCCCCTACGATGCTGGTAAACCTCTAAATCGTTTCTCTCCCAGCGAAAAGGACCGACTCTATGTCGCAGTATCTATGGTCGCGCGTCGATCGGGTGTTCACCGACGCGCTGCACACGCCCGACCCGATCCTCGACTCCGTACTGACCGACTCGGCAGCGGCTGGACTGCCTGCGATCCAGGTGGCGGCGAATCAAGCCAAGCTGCTGCATCTGCTGGCGGCATCGATGGGCGCCCGGTCGATCCTGGAGATCGGCACGCTCGGTGGCTACAGCACTGTCTGGCTGGCGCGCGCGCTGCCGTCCGACGGCAAGCTGATCACGCTGGAATACGAACCAAAACATGCTGAGGTCGCCCGCGCCAACATCGCCCGCGCGGGCTTGGCGGATCGGGTAGAGGTGCGCGTGGGCGCGGCACTGGACAGCCTGCCGGTGATCGAGTCGGAAGGACACGCCCCGTTTGATCTGGTCTTCATCGATGCCGACAAAGAAAACAACGCCGCCTATTTCGGATGGGCGGTCAGGCTGGCACGACGCGGCGCGCTGATCATCGTCGATAATGTGGTGCGTGACGGCGCGATCATCGACGCGGCAGGCGACTCGCGTGTACAAGGCGTGCTGCGCCTGATCGATCACATCGCCGCCGAGCCGCGCGTGACCGCGACCGGGCTGCAAACGGTCGGCACCAAAGGCTATGATGGATTGATCATCGCGCGCGTGCATTGAAGTCCAGGAGTCATGGGTTCAGCACGCCTGTACGGACGCATCGTTATGCGTCCGTATAGAAAAACGTGACTCAGAAAGCATCGATAAAGGTTTGTGTCGGACAATCTTTATGTTGCATTGCGAAGATAGTGTTAAAATAAAGAAATGATTTTTCAGTTTTTAAGGATTTACGATGAATCTTACTTCTATTTTGTCGTATTCACGACGTGTCCGCCTGCTGGTAACGGTCTCGATGCTGACAATGCTGATCGCCTCGTGTACATCAGCGCCGACACCGATCCCGCCGAGCGCCACGCCCGAACCGTACACATTCGGCATGGCGCTCGCGGACTCCAATGCTTTTTTCAGCAGCATGGCTGAGCGCGCGCAGCAGACCGCCGACCGTCTGGGCGTGACACTGGATGTGCAGTTCGCATCCAACGACGCCGCCGCCCAAATGGAGCAGGTCGCCGCCATGATCGCGGCGGGAGTCGATGCGCTGTTGATCAACCCAGTCGATTCGGCGGGCATCGGCGCCTCGGTCGCCGCCGCCAATGCCGCTGGCATCCCGGTATTCACGGTCGATCGCAGCGCTGGCAGCGGGGAAGTCGTCGCCCATATCGCCTCGGATAATGCCGCTGGCGGTGAGATGGCAGGTGATTACCTGGCGGAGGCGCTCGGCGAGCAGGGCAGCATCATCGAGCTGCGTGGCATCGAGGGCACCTCGGCGGCACAGGGACGCGGTGAAGGCTTCAACCGGGCGATCGCTACCCATGATGGCATCACCGTGATCGCCAGCGAGACCGCCAATTTTAATGCCGCCGAGGGGGAAACCGTCTTCGCGGCTCTGCTGGAACAATACCCGGACATTGATGGCGTATTCGCGCACAACGACGACATGATCCTCGGCGCGATCGAGGCAGCACGCGCTGCAGGACGATTAGAGACGATCCGCTTTGTCGGCTTTGACGCCATCGACGACGCGATCACCGCGCTGGAGAGCGGCGATCTGCTGGCGACGATCGCGCAGCAGCCGACCGAGATGGGGCGCCTGAGTGTCGAGACGGCATTGGCACATCTGAATGGCGAGAGGGTCAGCCCCAATATCATGGTCGATCTGGCACTGGTGACGCGCTAGACGAGAACCGAATCCAAATCCAGACCATCATCGGGGTTTGGCGTGCCACCCCCGGCGTGCCAGACCCGACACACTAAAAGGAGCGATTCTATGCGCCTGCCGAATCTCTCGGTCACACAGCGCGTCACAGCTGTATTCGTCCTGATGATCGCGCTGGTGCTGATCGCCAGCGGAACAGGACTGTTCTTCAACCAGTCGTTCGGCAGCGCGATCGACTCTGGCAGCGCGGCTCTGGATGAGATCAACGCTGCCGCCAGCCTGGAAAATGCCTGGTTTCAGGTGGTGGGCAGTGTCGATTACATGCTGCTGACGCGCCAGACGACGCTGATCGTCGGTCGGTTGAGCGAGCAATTGCTCACATTCAACGAGCGCATGGACGCGCTGCAAACCATATCGAACACGCACGTGAACGCGACGGACAATGCGCAAACCATCACCACCATGACCGAGCTGGTGGACGATCTGAACGAGACCGTCGATGTGTTGTTCAACCTGGCACTACGCGGCAGTTGGGCACGCGCACAGGCTGAACGTCACACCGAGATGGCATCCCTGCAACGGCGTTTCACTGAAGCGCTGACCGATCTGCAAACCAGCATTCGAGCGGACGCCACTGCCGTGACCGCCGGCTCACTGATGTTGCAGCGGGTCACGCAGCGCGGCTGGGTCGTGCTGTCGCTCCTGGCGATCGTCATCGGCGGCGCAGCGGCATTCCTGACCGCGCGCAGCATCATCCGCCCGGTCAACTCGCTGGCGGCGACCGCGCGTGCCATTCAGAACGGCGATTTTTCGCAGCGGGCAGCCGTCACAGGGGGGCATGAACTCGGCGTCATGGCGCAGGCGTTCAACAGTATGACCGATCAGCTCGGACAATCGATCCATACGCTGGAAAGCAACGTCAGCGAGCTCGTCGATAGCAATGCCGAACGCGACCGCCTGATCAAAGAACTCGAAGGCGCGCTGCTGTTCAAAGACCAGTTCCTCGCCACCATGAGCCACGAGCTGCGTACACCGCTCAACGCCATTCTGGGCTACGCTGCTATCATCCTGCAGGAAGACTCACAGGACGACGACACCCGTTACATGATGACGCGCATCGAGGGCAATTCCACCCGATTGCTCAACCTGATCAACGATGTGCTGAATATCTCGCGCATCAATGCCAACCGCGTCGAGCTGGTGGCGCGCCCTATCGACGTGAAAAAGATGGTGCAGGCGTGGTTCAACGATTATCGTCATCAGGCGACCGATAAAAATCTGACCTTCGAGTACACCATCGACCCCGCCCTGCCAAACACGATCATCGGGGACGAGGAACGCATCACCCAGATCAGCGCCAACCTGCTGCAAAACGCCTTCAAATTCACCGGCGAAGGCGGTGTGCATCTGAATGTAGTCCGTGACGATGAACGCTGGCAGATCGTCGTCTCAGACAGCGGTCAGGGTATCCCGGAAACATGGCAGCACATGATCTTCGACGAGTTTCGCCAGGTGGACAGCGGCTCGCGGCGCAAGCACGGCGGCGCGGGGCTGGGCTTGTCGATCGTCAAGAAGCTGTGTCTGCTGATGGGCGGGAGCGTCACCGTACAGAGCAAGCTCGACTCCGGCAGCACCTTTACCGTCACGCTGCCGCTGAAATTGCAGATCGCTCCCGATCCGTCGCGCCAGGATTCGCAAATTTTGATCAAGTCCCAGTTAGGCGCGCTGAATGCGCAGGAGGAACGAGAACATGTCTCAATTGCCACCGCTTCTTGAGGGTTGGACAGTGCTGGTCGCGGACGACGAACCCGACAGTCTCGATGTGGCACGCCGACTGCTGGTCAAGGCGGGCGCCGTCGTGCTGACTGCCACCGACGGCGCCGAGGCGCTCGTCGCCATTCAACAGCATCGCCCCGACTGCGTGCTGTCCGACCTGTCGATGCCGGAGATGGACGGCTGGCTGCTGATCGCGGCGCTGAACAAGAGCCGTCCGACATCAGCGATCCCGGTGATCGCGCTGACGGCACACGCTATGCCTGGCGATCGCCAGCGCGCCATCCAGTCTGGGTTCGTCAATTACATCACCAAGCCGCTCGATGCGCGCAAATTCATCAGCCAACTGCTGACCATCCTGGTAGATATTCCCGATCTGGCGCACCGCTTCAAGACCGAGACACAGGAAGTGATCGCCGTGCAAAATCCGCCCGTCGCGGTCGCCACGCCCAACAATGTGTCCGCCTGATAAATCAAAGGAACCCCTTCGATGCCCCCTAAACCGATCCTGATCGTCGAGGATGAGCCGGACGGCGCCGATCTGGTGCGCCGCTTACTGAAAACGATCGGCGGCGAGACCCAGGTGACCGACAACGCCGAGTCCGCCCTGGGTCTGCTGTCCGCCACGCCCGATGGCTATCGCGCCGTGATCACCGATCTGGCGCTGCCGGAGATGGACGGTTTTGAGCTGATGCAGGCGATTCGTGCTGACGCCGCGCTCAGTCACCTGCCGCTGATCGCCATCACCGCCTTTCATACACCAGAGCTGCGCGTCCGGGCGCTGGAAGGCGGTTTCGACGGTTATTTTCCTAAGCCACTCGATCCGAGCGCGTTCGCAGTATCGCTGGTGCGGGTGCTGAACGGCGGGTGACCGAGCGGACGCATCGTCATCGATCCTGCTGTCACGGGCACGCGCTCTGACCGAAGTACGCCACCAGCAGCGCCAGATCGCTGCTGTCGATGGCGCCGTCGGCATTGCGATCGGCGCCCGCGTCGTAGTCCGCCGCCCCGATCGTCGCGCCGTAGCGCGCGGCGAGCTGCGAAAAGTCGATGACGTTCACCGCGCACGCATCAGGCGCGGGCGGCGGCAGCACATACAAGGGATTGCGCACCACGAAAATATCCGGGAGTCCGTTGCTATCGCCCGGCACGAGATTGCTGGCGCTGGAGATGAAGGTGATCCACGCGCCGTCGCTGGACATCGCAGGCGAGTACGAATGCCCGCCGACCGCCTGGGCGCCCGCCGCCGTCACCGAGACACGCTGGATCACGTCCGTGTCCATGTCGCGCACGAAAATATCCGCAAAGCCATTGCTGTCGCCCGCGATGAAATCGTCAGACATGCCGACGAAGGCGATCCAGCGCGGCACGTTGTCCTGCCCGTAACGCTCGACCGAGGCGGTCGGAAACATCGCGCTGCCTGCGAAGCCGTCGTCCGTGTACGAGACCAGCTGCGCACTGTTTTCGTTATCGGGCATGACATAAATGTCGGGCAGATCGTCGGAGTCGTAATCGAACGAAAACGGATAGTGCGATTGAAAAGTGACGCTGTTCTGATCGTTGATAACCGGATACATGGACGGTCGCCTGGTCTGATCACCACTACGCAGTACGGGATTTCCGAACAGACCGCCGTATTCGCTGCTGTAAATATCCATTCTCTCAGGCAGCGGCACGCGGATCCGCAATCGCGTTGGCAGCCTCTGCAGTCTGGCGCGCATAGGCGATCGCCTCTTTCTGGCGTCCGTAGTTGTGCAGGATGACCGCCAGCCCGCGCAGCCGCCGCGCCTCGTCGATCGGCTCGGACAGCGCGCCGACCTCCTCGTGCAGCGCGATCAGCGTGCTGTAATGCCCGATTTCGTCGAGCGCGTCGAACGACTCGTCCAGCATCATCTCGATGTGGTCGATCGTCAGCATGACGCGCCGCTGACCCAGCGCGGACACCAGCAGATCGATCTGGCGTGCTTCATCGGCGCCCATCCATGCCGCGCGCAAACGATCGGCGGCGGCGGCTTCGAGCAGGTCTGCAACCGCATCTTTGAGATTGTCCAGCGTGATCACGCCGCTCAGTCGGTGGTGGATGACATCGACCTGCATGGTCGCGCCCAGGTCACCGGGCGCGCGGCACTCGTAGAGCGCGCTGATGATCTTGAGCAGCGCGGTCGATTTGCCAAAGCCGGAACGTCCGATGAGGGCGATCAGCCGCTTTGGTCTGCCGTTGTCGGTCGATGGGTTGATCTCGACTCCCAGCAGTTTCAGCTTTTCCACGCGGTCTTTGAAAAATTCGACCCGCACCGGCTTGGCGTCGCTGATGGCAGCCGCGCCCAGGTAGGTGACCTTGCAGTAGGCGGGCGGGGTGATCGTGCGCGTTGGCTGCACCGTGCCTGTGATGATCTTGTGCAGCGCCTCGATCAGCTCTTTGAGGTGCAGATCGTACTGCCCGGCATTCTCGAACGAGAGATAATGGCGCGTGCGCACCTCGAACGGCAAATCCGCGACCGCGACCGGGCGCACCATGATCGGGACGATCTTTTCCGGGATCAGCGAGTAGGCGGACGCCAGCTCCGCCCGTACCATCTCCGATGCCACCGCCAGCGGCGTGATCACCAGGATGAACGCCTCGACGTGCTTCAGGGCATAGTCGATCTCGTCCTGCCAGCGTTTGCCGAGGGCGATGCCCTGATCGCGCTTGCGATCCCACCACACGCGCACGCCGTTATTTTCCAGATCGTCGGCGAGACGCTGGACAAAGGCGCGTTCTTCACTCTTGTACGAGATGAAGACGAACGGTTTTTCGACGGGCGGTGGGATCGGGGTGGCGGTCGGTTGGGTCATGGGATCATCCGCTGTACTAGGCTATCCAACAGGAATAAAATCAGGGCGTTTCATGATATGTCCCCATATGTCCGCTGAAATGATACAGCCTGCGTCCCAAGTCGAGCGGATGCAGGCTGCGTCCCCGCAAAAATGTGTTTATGGGAATGCGACCGTGTTGATGGTGACGCGGGTGGCGCTGTACGCCGGGCTGAACGCCTTGCCGCCGCCGATCGCCGTCCCGGTCACGCTGGTGAATGTCCCGGTGCGCGACGCGAACGCCAGCACCTCGAAAGCGTTGCCGATCGCCGGGCTGAAGGCGTTGATCAGCGCCAGATCGAGCGTCCCCGCCAGCGTCGCCGCCCCGGAGACCGCCAGACGATCGTAGCCCGTCCCGGCGATCGTGCCGCCGATCTGAGCGCGCAGCGTCCCGGCGGCGGTCTGGGTGTAATTGCCTGTGATCGTCAGCGTGCCAGGGGCATTGCCGACGTTGATCGTCGCGGCGTTGGTGAGATTGCCGGTGATCGTGCCTGTGCCTGTCAGCGTCCCGCCCGCCAGTGTGAAACTGCTGTTGAGCGATCCGCCGACCAGGTTGATCGCTCCGGCGGTATGGGTGAAGCTGCTGATGTTCAGATTATTCGCCTGCAGGTTGAGCGTGCCGCTGTTGGCGAACGGGAAGTAAATGGCGAGCGGCGTGGTCCCGCCGGGATTGGCGTTGAAGGTGCCCTGATTGAAGAAACCGAGCGGCGTTCCCAACTCGAACATGGTAAATCCACTGGAAACGATCTGCACGTTGAACACGCCGGTCGTGCCGTTGATCCATTGCGCCTGATTGTTGAGGATGATGCTTCCACCCGTCCAGTTGACCGTACCGCTGCTGGTGATGGTGCCGCTGGCTGCCACCGTGGTCGTCGCCACGCTCAGGTTGAGCGTACCCTCAAAGATCGGGCTGCCCGCCAGTGTGCCGCCGTTGTTGGTAATCGTCCCGGTGACGATGCTGTTGTTCCCGGTCAATGACGCGGCAGAATTGAACAGCGTCGCGCCGTGCATACTGACAGTGGCATCCTGGGCGATCGTCAGCGCGGTCGCAAATGACCCGGTGAAGCTTGATCCGTTCCTCAGCGTGATCAACGGGGGATTGCCGCCGTTCAGCGTTTGGGTGGCGTTGATCGTCCCGAAATTGTCGAAGGTCGGGACAGGCGCCCCGCTGGTGGTTCGGCTGAGCTGATAGACCGGCGATGCGGCGTTGAAGGTGGCGCCAGCCGCGTTGGTCAGCGCGGCACCGTTGCCGAATGTAAATTGACCGCTGTTCCAGGTGATCGTGCCGTTGTTGGTCAACGCGCCACCCGCGCCAATCGTCTTGTTGCTGGTCGTCCCCATTGTGACGGTGCTGCCACTGGCGATGCTGAAGCTGCCATTCCAACTGCCTGCGTTCCAGGCGATCGTCCCGTCGATCGTGCCCGTCCCCGCCAGGATGGTATTGCCGTCCTGGTGGAGTGTGACGTTGTTCATGGTGATAGGGGCGCTCATCAGGGTGTACGTGCCCGATCGCAGCGTGCCGGACAGCACCGATCCGATGTGCAGCGCCACTGAGATCGCGCCGGCGTACAGAGGCTGTGGCGCGTTGATCGCGCCGTAGTTGACCAGCCCGATCGGAGTACCGCCGCCGTTTGCAAGCTCACCCCCCGTCGCACCTGGCACGGTGATGTTGATGGTGCCGCCCGCCAGGTTGGTCAGGGCAGCGGTCGGCAAGAAAGTGATCGTCCCGCCCGACCAGTTGATCGTCCCGGCGTTATTCATGCTGGCGTTGTCTGTCAGACGCAGCCCTCCGGGGCCGTTGATGTTGACCGTGCCGTTGAAGGTCACGGTGCCGCCCACCTCGCCGCCGTTGAACGTGACCGTCCCGTTCACGCTGCCATTGCTGCTGCTCACACGACCATTCCCCTGGATCGTGGTGCCGTTCATATTGACGCCAGCACCCGACGCCAGCGTCGCGGTTCTGCCGAGTATCCCAGTAAAAACAGAATTATTTTCCAGGATCACATTGATTGGATTGACACCATCGCCCCCCACGAGCGGCGATGTCGCGGTGATAGTCCCAAAATTGCGGATCGACGGCGCTAGTCCGCTGCCCACCCGACTGAGCTGAAGCACGCCCACAGGCACGGTGTCATTGAACTGCCCGAAAGCGGTGTTGGTGAATACGGCGTTGTCATAAAACGTAAGATAGCCACTCGACCAATTGAACGTCGCAAAACTGGTCACAGCGGCATCGGCAGCGAAGGTCATCGATCCGGCTCCTGACGCCGCGGCGTTGACGGTGCCATTCAGCGTCACGGTGCCGCTCAGTGTGCCGCCGCTCCAGGCGGTCACCCCGTTGAGCGTGCCGCCGTCGAGCGTGCCGCCGCTGATGGTGGTGTCAGTCAGGGTGAGTGCGCTGGTCGCCGCCTGGGTCAGCGAGCCGTTGCTGATGACGACTCCCGTCCCGGTGACGGTGGCGTTCGCGGCGGTGGTGACGATCGCACCCCCTGAGATCGTGGTCCCATCCATGACGGCACCGTTCAACAGCGTCAATCGCGTGGCTGTATTGTCGAAGCGCACATCGCCGCTGAAGCTGCCGCTGCTGCTGCTCGTCCCGCGCATGAACAGGATTCCGCCCGTGACCACGACCGATCCATTGTTGCCATTGATGAAAGGCGCGATGATGAACACCTGTCCATTGCCGAACGATCCCTGTGCCCCGTCGGTGCCGCCGGGGGCGGGGTAGGCGATCCCACCCGTCACCAGGAAGTCCCCGTTGTTGACGAACTGTCCCGCCGTCGCCTGGGCGGTCGTGGTGAGCTGTCCGCCGCCATGCGCATTGAAGACGGCGCCGATCGCATTGGTGAAAGTCGCGCCTTCGTCCAGGCGAATATCGCCGCCTGTCCAGGTCACCTGCGTGTTGTTGGTGAAGGTGGCGCCGCCCGTGAGAGTGCGAGTCGTAATGCTCGCGGCGGTCATCGCGCCGTCGTTGGTCATCGCGCCCGTCCCGCTCAGGGTGCCGCCATTCCAGCTAAACGCGCCTGTGAACAGCCGCGTGCCCGCTCCGGTGAAGATGCCGCCGCTCATGGTGTAGGCGCCTTCAAACACGGTCGCGGCGGCGACGGTGAGCGTGCCGCTCGTATGCTGGAGGTGTTCGCGGCTGGTGATGCGGTTCACGCTGACACTGGCGCTGATCGTCACGGTGACGGCGGCGGGCACGTCGAGCGTCACCTCGTCGCTGACTCCCGGCACGACGCCGCCGCTCCAGTTCGACGCGGTGTGCCACGAGCCGCTCGACGCCGCGATCCAGGTGATGATCGCCAGCGCGCCGTCGTCCGCCGCGCCGATGTCGCAGCGACCCGCGATGCGCGCGCCGCGCTGATCGGTCGCTGCACAGCCATCGGGATCGCCCGCGTCGCGTGCCAGGCTGTCGATAGACGGCAACTGCACCGGAGTCAGTCCGCCGTGCAGCGCCAACGGGGATAAAGTCGCGCTCTCTCCAACGATGTTTCCGACAGTCTCCCCGGCGATCTGGCAGTTCGCCGCGTCGTCGATCAGGTTGTAGCCGCCCGACTCGACCGCGCCGCCGCAGTCGCCGCCGCTGTTGTCGCTCAGGATGGTGTTGGCGAACGTGAACGCGCCGGTGTTCAGCACGCCGCCCGTGTTTGCCGCCTGATTGTCCGCGATCGTCACGCCGTCGGCGCGGATCGTCCCCGCCGTGTAGATCGCGCCGCCATAGCGCGCTTGATTGCCGGAAATTGTGCTGCTGACCAGCGCCAGCGTGCCGGACTCGTGCGCGATGCCGCCGCCCGCCGACTCGCTGACATTGCCGTAAATGGCGCTGCGGACGATCGACGCTTCGGCGCTGCTGTACAGTCCGCCGCCGCTGCTGCCCGCCGTGTTGTCCGCGATCGTGCTGTCGCTCAGGTGCAGTGCGCCGCCCGCGTGGTAGAGTCCGCCGCCGCTGCTTTCGGCGCCGTTGTCGCGGATGAGGGTGCCGACCGTCAGACGCAGCGCGCCGCCGATCAGCGCGATCCCACCGCCGGAACTGCTGGCATAACTGGCGCGCACGGTCACGCCCTGTAAGGTCACGTCCCCACCGCTGACCAGCACACCGCCGCCGACCGACTCGACGCCGCCGCTGATCGTCAGATCACCGAGCAATACCGCGCCGCCGTCGATCGTCAGGATGCGAAATTCTGGCGCGTCCGCCGCGCGCATGATCGTCAGGTCAGCCGCGCCCGCACCGATCAGCGCCAGGCTCGACGTGATCGGTGGCAGCGCGGACTCCAGCATGATCACGCCGGACAGCGCGGTCAGGTCGAGCGTCTCGGCGCCGAGTCCGCTGGTGCAGCCGCCGATGGCGCTATCGGCATGGGCGGACGCCAGCGCCGCGCGCAGCGTGCAGGCGCCGTCGGCGTCGATGGTGTCGGCGGTCGAGTTGACGACGATCACGGCGTCCTGCCAGGTGGTCGGCACGACGACGGGATCACTTTGCGCGGAGGCGGTATAGGCGCCGACGATTATCAATGCCAGCGCGATGCACGCCAGCCAGCGCGACACCAGGCGTCCCGATAAAACAGGTCTTGTCCCGATCATGGTCGTCATCCCCATTATCTCGATCATTTCTTTGGCTCGACGTAATCTTTCAGCTTCGGCGGCGCGGGCTTGGGCGGCTGTGGCGCGCGCTCGGTCGTCGGGGGGGTGGTGGTCGGCGTGTCGCCGCTGAGCGCGTCGGCACACTGCTGCCACAGCCGTTTCACCTTGGCGCCCAGTTCCCACGAGCCTTCCGCCGCCGTCTGACCCATATTGTCGGTCAGAATCTCGGTCTCGCTGCGCGGGGACGGCTTGCCCTCTTTGATATTCTCGAAAATCTCCAGCGTATCGACGGCTTTGTCGCTGTTCTCTTCTTTCAGTCCCTTGAGCGGCGCCAACCCGTTCGGGTCGGCATTGTTGAGCGGGTCGCTCAGGGCGTATTCGTAGGCGTTGGTCTCGCCCTGTGCGAAGCCGATCGGGTCTTTGCTCGTCCATCGCCCGGTACGCGCATCGTAGTCGCGCGCGCCGAAGCGGACGAGCCCGGTCGCGGAGTCATACAGCCCGCCCGCGTAGCCGAACGGCTGGAAGCCGGGATTGCTGTCCGCCAGCACCACCCCGTAGCTGTCGTAATCGATGCGCTGTGCGATCGTCCCGGTGGCGACATCGACCACCAGCCGCACGCTGCCTAAATGGTCGGTGAGCAGCCGATAGGTGACGCCGCCCCGGATCATAGTCGCCGGGACATTGATGCCGTCGGCATACACAAAGCGGCTCACGACCGCGTTGGCACCGTCGAGCTGTGCGGCGATGCGTAAATTGTCCTGCCACAGATAACGGCGCACGTCCGCGCCCTGCGTCCGCCCGATGCGCCGTCCGTTGCCATCGATGGTGTAGACGACATTGGTCCCGCCGGGCAGCGCGACCGAGAGCAGATTGCTCAGTTCATCGTAAGCGTAAGTCGTCGTGCCGCCACCGTCGGTGCGGGTGAGACGCGCGCCGTCGGCGCTGTGCGTGAAGGTCGCGGCGCCGTAGGTGAGGATGCGATCCTGTGCATCGTATGTCCCGCTCGCAGAGGCACCGTAGACCGTGCTGGTCAGGCGGTTGCCATTGAGATCGTAGGTGTACGCCTCGACCGCCGTGCTGTCTTTAGTGACTCCGCTCAGGCGTCCGGCGGCGTCGTAGCTGTAAACATAGGTGGACGCGATCCCGCCAATGGTCTCGATGCGCTGCGTCCGGCGTCCGAGCGCGTCATACGTGCTGGCGACATTGAACAGCGCGACGGCGTTGCGCACGGCGTTGTACCCGGTCACCTCGCCAAAGGTGTTGTAGGTGAATGCCTCGACGACGGCGTTAGGCGGGGTGCCGATGCTGGTGCCCGTCAGTAAGCCGTGCTGCGGATGATAGGTCAGGGTGAGCGCGCCCGCCCCAGTGAGCCGGCTGTCACCGTCATAGGTCATGGTGATCGGATTGGCGCCGTTGACGCTGAGGGTGGCTGGACGAAAGTCGTTGTCGAACGTCCGGCTGACCGTGCCGACCACCGTCCCGGACAGCGCCTCGCTCAACAGCAGCAGTCCATCGTAGGTGAAGGTGTGGGTGATGCCGCCCGGCGCGGTCAGGCTGGTGAGGTGTCCGCTGGTCGGGCTGTAGCCGTAAGTGAACGCCCCGCGCGCGATCGTCATGCTGGCGACGCGGGCGCCCGTGTCGTAGCTCATGGCGATCGTGCGTCCGTCGGGCAGCGCGATCCCGGTCAACTGGCGATCAGGGTTGTAGGTATAGGTGGTGGCGTCCGTCCCGGCGACCACATCGGGCGGGGTGACCGCCGTCATGCGGTCGAGGACGTTGTAGGTCATGGTGTGGGCGGTGCGCCCCGGCGGGGTGAGGCTGGTCAGGTTGCCATTGGCGTCGTAGGCATAGGCGATCGTGCGTCCGCCGGGCAGCGTCTCCTGTGTCAGACGCCCCGCCAGGTCATAGGCATAGGTCGTGACGCGCGACAGTGGGTCGGTGATGCTGGCGATATAGCCCGCCGCGTTGTAGGCGAGGGTGGTGACGCGCGTCCCTTCGCTGATCGTGGCGAGACGCCCGCGCGAGTCGTAGGTGATGCTGGTCAGCGCCAGCCCGGTATTCTGCTCGGACACCCGCCGTCCGCGCGTGTCGAGGATGACGGTCGCGGTGCGTCCGACCGGGGTCGTCAGCGTGAATGTGCGTGTATTGGGGTTATAACTGGTGGTGTAATTGCGCCCGTTGAGCGCGACCGTCTGGCTCATGCTGGTGATCGAGAACGGATTGAGCGGGTTGCTCAGACTGGCGGCGCGCGTCTCGGTGACGGTGCGCGTCCGCCCGCCGAGGGTGGTGATCGTCTCGGTGGCGGTGAAGGGCTGCAGCATCCCCCAGCGCGGATCGCCGATGTCGGCATAGCTGCTGATCGTGCCGTCGGGCAGCAGCAGCGTCGTCGTGCCGCTGATGGAGCGCGTGAGCGTCGTCGCCAATCCAGTCGGGAAGGTGTTGACGCGCGTCTGCGCCGCCGCCGTCTCGGTGACGTTGTAGGTGGTGACGCGGGTGCCGGGCGTGGTCAGCGTGAACAGCGCGTTCGGCGCCCCCGATCCGCTGCGGGTGAGCGTGGTCACACCGTTGGCGGCGTTCTGGTGACGGATCAACCGTCCGCGCGAGTCGTAGGCGAACGCCGACACGTTGGCGCGGGCGTCGCGGTAGCTGGTCAGCAGCGCGCCAGCGGCGTAGCCCATCTCGACAAAGGCGCCTGTCGGGTCGGTGATGCGCTGCAGGACGCCGCCCGCGTTGACGATCAGGTTGGTCACCTGACCATACGGCGCCGTGATCGCCGTCGGCACGCCCGATCCATTGCGTGCGATCGTCGTGACATTGGCGTCGGCGTCGGTGATGGTGATCAGACGCCCGGCGCCATCGTAAGCGAAGGTCAGCAGCACCGCACCCGTCAGCTCATCCAGCGTGGTCAGGTGCCGTCCGGCGGCGGAAAAGCGGTAGACCACATCCCCGGCGCTGTCGGGAAGCAGAATATCGGTGGGCGAGGTGCCCGGTAGCCCCGGCTCGATCCGGCGAATGGCGTTGTTGTTGGCGTCGGCAAACACGAACGCACCGTCGGCGGCGATGACGATCTCGTTGGGCTGATTGAGCATCGCGCGTCCGGCTGGCTGCGGGGTGCCGCTGTAGCCGTTCGATCCTGTCCCGGCGAAGGTGGTGATGATGCCGGAGGGATCGATGAAACGCAGGCGGGCATTGGCGGTGTCCGCGATGGCGATCGTGCCTTCGGCGGTGACGGCGACTCCTTCGGGCGCGTTGAGCTGTGCCGTCGTCGCCGCGCTGCCGTCGCCGCTGAACCCGGCTGTGCCCGTGCCTGCGATCGTCGTGATGATGCCGTCGGGCGCGATCCGGCGCACGCGGTGATTGCCGCCGTCCGCGATGTAGATCGCCCCGTCGGACGCGATCGCCACGTCGCGCGGCAGATTGAGCTGCGCCGCGTCCGCGAGGCCACCGTCGCCGCTCGATCCGGCTGTTCCGGTGCCCGCGATCGGGATGATGCGCGAGTCCACAATCGGCGTGCGCGGATCGTCCGGTGTGATGGCGCGCACGCGGTGATTACCCGTGTCGGCAAAGTAGATCGTGCCGTCCGGCGCGGCGATCGGGGCGTTGGGGTTGTTGACGCGGGCGGCGGTGGCGAGACCTTCATCGCCGCTGGAGCCAGCGACTCCCGTGCCCGCGATGGTGGTGATGATGCCATCTGCGGCAATTCGACGGACGCGCTGACCGAGCGCCTCGGTGATGATGATGCTGCCGTCGGGCGCGACCGCCACGCCGTTGGGTCCGTTCAGGTGCGCGGTCGTCGCCTGGATGCCATCGCCGTTGTAGCCGAGGATCCCCGTCCCGGCGATGGTGGTGATGATGCCGTCCGGCGCGATCCGACGCACGCGATGGTTGTTGTAGTCAGCGAAAATGATCGCGCCGTCGGCGGCGGAGGCGATGCCGGACGGCAGATTGAGGATAGCGGCCCGCGCCGCGCCGCCATCGCCGCTGAAGCCAGACGAGCCGTTGCCCGCCAGCGGCGTGATGATGCCATAGATGAAAGCATCGGCGCTGCGGCGCGATCCGTCACCGAGATAGAGCGTCCCTTCGACCGGATCATAGCGATGATGCGCGTCCAGGCTCCAGCCCGCGACCGTCGTTTGATCGAGGCGCGGATAGGTCAGGATCTGTTCGCTGTCCTGCCACAGCACGATCTCCAGGCTCTGGCGTCGGGCGCTGAGCGGAGTCCCGGAGAAACGTCCCCACGCGATCCCGAACGTCCCCGGCGCGTAATAGACCATCTGATACACATAGCCGACGCGCAGGCGCAGCGGGCGCGCTTCGGTGACCGCGCGTCCGTAGGCATCGAGTCCGTCCCAGGTGAAGCGGGTGGTCTGGTTGGGCGCGGGCGCGTAATCCTGCACGAACTGGCGCCCGGCAATGTCGATCTGCACGCGCATCGCCTGCACACTGGGCGGCAGTGTGGCGCCGGACAGCGGAATGTCGAGCGTGTACGCCGCGCTGCGACCCGGCACGCGGTCGCTGCTGTAGACCAGACGGAACGGCGATCCGGTCACCGCGACCGACTCGCTCAATGTCTGATTTTCGCAGCCGATGATCGAGCCGGTCTGCTGGCATGTATTGTCGAGCAGCGGATTGGGCGGGGGAGTCGGGACATTGGGCGGCGCGGCACCGGGGGGCGGTCCGAATGGGAAATTGGCGTCCCAGGGGGTGAAGTGGCGGATCGGGACGCGGAACATCTCGTCACCCAGATCGTAGAGATCGCCGATCGTTCCGCGTTCGCCAGGGGTGAGACCGAGATCGGCGTTGTCGGCGATGCCGTCGCCATTGACATCGACATCCGCCAGCCCATTCGTAATCCCGATGACGCGGATCACTCGTCCGTTTTCGCTGCCGACCCAGGCACCGATGCGCCGATCGTAAAAGCCCATTGGCACCTGGGTGCCGATCGGCATGTCGATAAAATTCTCGACGTAGTGGAAGATCGGGCGGTCGAATTCGACGCTGGTGGCGCCGAGCGCGATCGCTTCGTCGGCGCTGTATTCGACGGCATAGGTGTAGCCGATCGTCGGCGGCAGTTCGCCGGGCATGGCGTCATTGCCCGTGTCACCGACCGTGTACTCGGTGGCGCGCACGGTCAGCGACGGCATGAGCTGGGTGCCGCCGTTGGGCAGCCGGACCTCGGCATTGGTGCCGGGCGGAATGATCAGCGTCGCCTGACGGGTGCCATCCTCGTCGGTGACCACGCTGCCCTGTGCCACCTGGAAGGCAGCCGGATTACTGGTGTCGATGGTGGTCGCGCGGGCGTCAAGCTGTACCAGCACCACATCCTCGATCCAGGCATAATCCTCGTGACGCGCGTCGAGATGGCGCTGCGACACCAGATAACCGGTCTTGGCATAGTTGATGGTGAGCGCGCCCGTGCCGGTCACGCGCAGGCTGAAACTGCCGTCGGCATGGGTCAGGATCGGCGTGATGTCGGGGCGATTCAGGACGCTGATCGTCACGTTGGGCAGCGGCACTCGGTCACGGTTCATCACCAGCCCGCGCACGACCGTGCCCTCCAGCGGCGCATCGACCGGGACGATCGGTGGCGGCGGCGGCTCGCCGCTGACCTCGAATGCGCCAATGTCACAGGTGCCATTCTGCGGGCGCACTGTGCCGCGCTGGTCGGCGGGTTCGCAGTCGATCGCGCCGCTGGGATTGGCGGCGGGACTGCCCCCGTTGAGCGCGTGTGTGCGCGTCGGTCCGCCGTTGTCCGCCAGCGCTGCCAGCAGCGGGTTGGCACCGGTGATATTGGTGGCGGTATCGCCGCTGACGGTGCAGGTGACATTGCGGATCAGATTGCGTCCCTGCGAGGTCAGCGCGCCGAAACAGTCGTTGGCGCCGTTGTCCGCGATCAGGGTGTATCTGAGCGTGAATGTCCCGTCGATGCGGGTGACACCGCCGCCGACTGACCCGGCGCTGTTGGCGGCGATGGTGCTGCTACTGGTGAAGAGCGTGCCAGAGGCGTTGAACACGCCGCCACCGCTGCTGCTCGCCGTATTGCCGCTCACGGTGATATTGCGCAGAGTCGCGGCGCCAGCGGCATGATAGATG